>JACCDR010735098.1_pt1 | contig 47413 bp, 66 predicted proteins | sample 7446431 | NCBI WGS metagenome assembly JACCDR01 (sample SAMN15323443, study PRJNA562643) | freshwater metagenome | isolation source: river surface water | place: USA:Blue River Watershed | collected 2017-08-17 | reverse complement strand
GTGAAACTCGCTGCGTGTAGTTCACCGGCCAGAACGTCGGGTTCCTCTGTGGGAGGGTAGCCCGAAAATAAGTGGTTCAATTCCACTCCGCAGCACTTCGCCCCAACAACAGGAGTTTATCTCATGCGTGCATTGCTCTGTTTGGCGTTCATCCTCGCGACCGCGAGTGTTGCGGATGCTGGCCCGATCCGCGACCGCATCCGCGAATCACGCCCCGGAATCCTCGTCCCGAAGCGAACACCGGCGGCGACTTGCCAACCGTGCCAAAGTTCGCAACAAGTGGTCGCACGACCACAAGCAACCGCGAGCGTCATTCCCGCATCGTTCACTTGGAGTCAATCCGGGAATTATTCGTGCGCGGGCGGTAATTGCCCTGCCCCAACGCGGTTGATCTTTACGAAGTAACTTGCACGCGGGAATCGCCCCGCGAACCACATTAACCCAAGAGGTTCCACGATGGAAAGCATGATCGCAGCAATTACGGCACCGGCCGCACGTCGTCGATTCATCGACCGGGCAATCATCGGCGCGGTTCGGCGGAAACACCCAGAGATCACTGAGGATCAGATCGCGGCAGCAATCGCGGGTATCGAGAGTGACACAGGAAAGCCGATCCTCGACTTACTCAAGGGAATCGATTGGGCGAAATTGATCGAACTGATTCTCGAAATCATCAAAGTTCTTTGATGGAATGCGGAATGAGTAACGGGCAGGCTATCAATAGGATAGCCTGCCCGTTAGTGTTGGCCGGTTGTTTTCGTGGCGGACAAAAACTTCGCGTAGGCTTGTGCCGCGTCACGCATAGCCTCCGACTCGGATTCATACCATCGACAAGTTCTACTCGCGTCCAATTCTCCTGATTCTAAATATGAGAATGGCTCGAAAAATACCGATCTAGCGACCAGCCAACAATCACGGATTTCCCCTTTTGGAGTTCGATTACAATGCCTCGGCTGAAATCCAGTTTGCCTTAAATCGCTTAACTGGCGGTCGTTTTCTTGCATTGGATTTTGTTCTCCTGTGTGGTGCGAATCTGCCGGGCGCAGCGCCCGGCGGGGGAAGCGAGGGTCAAGTCATTCATACATTCGGCTCGCGTGTATTACGGCAGGGTCTTTCGCTTTCTCCCGAATAGTCTCGATATCCGCGTCGCCGAGGCTGTGGCAGCGAGTCCAAATCTCAGAGGACGAATCCCAAACCGTCACGTCTCCGTCGGAATCCACGCAAAATCTGTAGTTGCGAGCCGTCTCACAACTAAAAGCCTTAACGAGCATCGTCAGATAAACGAACTGTGGTTTACTCGCGCTCATGGTCGTCACTCCTGTTTGGGTCTGGGTAATTGCGGCTGTTGCCGCGAGAGCCACCGCCGGGGCTTGCACCCGGCTGCCGCTGGTGGTGGCCGAGGGAATCAGACGGTTATTTCGCAGCTGCGATTTCGACCACTTTGGTCGCGTAACTGTCGCTGTAGCACACCGACACACGGTAAGCCTTGCCGCCGTAGACCACAGCGTCGTAGCATGTGCCGGATTGCGGCAATTGCTTGACGCGCTCTAAGCTCGCGGCATCAAGGTTGGTCGAAAGCACGTCACTCCACCGAATCCCGTTGCTGCAATCAACCCCGGCAGAGCGGAGCAGCGACAAAATCTTGTCGCCAGTCTGTTCGCGGCTTCGGCGTGCATCGTTTGCCGCTTTTTGTTTCGCGGCTTGTTCTTCGCGTTGCTGCCGCAATTCGGCTGCGATTTTCGCTTTCACGGCATCCACGATTTCGTCTTCTCCGACCGGAGCGCCATCGAGCAGCGTCACAGTCGCTTTCCACGATTGGCTATCGTTGTGGTAGTAGCCAATTACGCTCGCGTATCCGCCTTTCGCCGCGTATTTCGCGACTTCGTGACGGAAATCGGCCACTTGGCCGATTTGCTTTTCGTGGCCGCCAGCGAGAAGGAAAACGGGGCTTGCGGCATCGCCGATGCTTTCGGCGAACACCACCTTGCAGCGAGCGAGTCGCGTAACTTGCTCTGCGACTTCTCGGGCGGAAGCGGTCACGGTGAAGGTTGATTCTGTCGCGGTCATGAGTCGTCTCCTACAGGGTTTGGTGTCGCGGGTCTCAGTTGCTCGCGTCACTTGTGTACTATCATTCTACCACATGGTAGAAGCCTGTCAAGCTCCGTTGCTACTTTTTTTGGATTTATTTCTGAAAAGTGGTAGAATGCTTTCGTCGCCAACCCAACCCAGAGGATACCATGAAAGAGGACAAGAGACACCTCAATTTCCGCCTTGAACCGGACGCTTCCGCTGTGTGGGATCGCGTGCAAACGCTTGCGGAAACGAAGCTCGGAATCAAATTGAGTCAGCGGCAACTTGTGTCGCTCGCTCTGCAATCGCTTGAACGTGAATTGTCACCAGAAGACCACAAGACCGCGAAGAAGAAGTCGTGACCAACCCGCGACCAACGCCATTCCCTCTCGACCGAACACAATAAGCCCCGCGAACGCCAAACACGCCAGATTCTTAGGTGTTTGGCGTTCTTCGTGTGTGCTAATGTGTACAGTGTGTTTTGCCGCTACGCCGCCTTCTAAGCGGCAGGTTGTGGGTTCAAGTCCCGCCGGGCGTACTGGAAAACAAGGATGCTAGCCGCCGATTGGTTCCGCCGTGACCACCGCGTGACCAACTGGCGGCAAAATCCCATCCATCGCCACCGCTGCCCGCTCCTGATCGTTTGGCATGACATGAATATAGGTCGCGAGTGTCGTTGTAATCGACTCGTGCCCCAACCGCTCCGATACCACTTTCAGCGGAACGCCCGCCTGAATCAACAGCGTCGCCATCGTGTGACGAATCGTGTAAGGCGTGACCCAATCGAGACCACACTCTTTCCGAATCGCTCGGAACACTTTGCTCCAACCGCTTGCCCAGAAATGCCCGCCGTGTGAATCTGGTGCGAAAATGTCCGCGTCGAGTGGTCGTGCGACCACGCAAGACTCTACCGTCGATTTCGCAAGCCGGATCACCCTGCGACTGGCTTTTGTCTTCAACTCTTTCAGTGTGTTGCTCAACTCTTCGAGATTCCACTTCACGGACACCGCACCGCGTTCAAGATCAATATCTGACCACTTCAACGCGAGGAATTCTCCCGGCCTGAGTCCGGTATCTGCCCATAGCCGGAACTGGTAACCGCGACCATTCCGGTCTGCACACTCCAAGAATGTCGCTAACTCTTCGCGTGTCATCGCCCGCTTCTCGGGATGCTTCGGGGCTGGTACTTTCACTCCACTCATCGGCGACTTCGGGATTTGGCCGTGTTCGACTGCTGACCGCAACGCTTGCCGCAACACGCGACCGACTCGGTGCCGTTCAGATTGCGACATTCGCTCTTCCGCGAGTTTCGACAGCATCCGCGAGATTGCCACGCTAGTAAGTTCTTTGAGCTTCACATCGCCGATTTTCGGCTTCAATGTGTGTTTGACGGGTGAGGCATTTGCTTTGTAGGTCTTCGCCGCGACTTCGGATTTGATTAGCTCTAACCAAGTGTCCAACCATTGGGCAACCGTACCCGATTTGGCGGGTTCGGTGTTCTGCCGCAACCAATCTTGAGCTTCCGCTCTGCGGCTGAAGGTCTTCGATTCGCGAACGAGTTCGCCGCCGATTATCTTCGCTCGCCTTGCCCGGTATTTCCCGCTCGGTAGCTTGTCGATTGTGCCATCTCCGTTACCCCTGCGACCCATTTTCGCCTTCCTCGCCAATGAGTTGCGAGACCTTGATTCCGAGTGCTTGTGCGATCTTCACGACCGCGTCGAGACGTGGTGAACCGCCTGAGCCTTGTTCCCAATGCTGGATAGTCTTCACGGGCACGCCGCTTGCCTTCGCGAGATCGGCTTGCGAAAGACCCTTAAATTTCCTCCAAGTTTTAAGTTGTTCTGAGAACATGACTTAGGTTAAATGTCCCCAAAATCCGGTAGTGCTTGGCTGGACAGTACCCGATTTTCAGGATAGTATCTCCTGTGTGTGGTGTGCGTTGTGTGTCTATTGTGTATTCGCTGGCGTAGCTTACCCATTTTGTAAATCATTTGCTAGCGGAATCCTGTTCAGTGGTCGCGTGACCAGATTGGGGGCGTTGTGGGCGTGCAAGTGCTGTGTGAAAGTGGTCGTGCGACCAGTCCGCTAACCGCGACCGATGACCAAATTACCGGCTATCAGCGGATACACGCCAAAATTTTCCCCGATGTGCCTCAGCCGTCACGGAGTGATGCGAAGTTGCAAGTCGAGTTGTACTTGTGGGAGATTCACCTGTTTGGTTCGTTGCTCACACCGAACCAACCGTTCGAGGACTGGCTGAGAGGAACCATGCAATGACATTCACGCACAGCGTCACTCGCTCGCGGCTCGGTTGGTGTGTTGTTTGGCGTTCTTCTGAAGGAGTCGCCAACCCGCTTGAGATCACGGCTTGCTCTCTCGGTGTTCGCGTGTGTGGATATTCGTCCATTCTCAGCACCGACGACGTAGGATTGATTGCGACCGTGCTGGGCGAGGCAACCGTAATCGCCGAACTGCTCACCGACGAAGATACGACGAAGCAACTGATTGAATTGGCAATCCAAACCTTCGAGGCGGAAAATGTACAAGAAACTGCAAGCGAGCTTCCAGTGCGGTCGCGGGCGAGCGATGACCGTGACCGCGTACCCTGAGATTCACATCGGCTTTGTGCGGTTCGACGACTTCGCCGGAGACCATCCGCTGATCGGTAATCGCGACAAGAAGTTTATCGAACTCGAACTCGAAGAGGGGTTGCTTCGCGACGCGATGCAACTGATCGAAGACCCCGAATACGTTGAGCGATTCGCGAACCGATTGATCGACTATCACCCGACAATCTCGCGGTCGAGTTGGCGGCAGAGCGTTGTCTCTGATTGGCTTTTGGAAGTGAACCCGATCCCATACGACCCAGACCTCGCTATCGCCGACGCGATGGGCAGTCTTGAATAAAGTGGTCGCACGACCACAAGGGAACCAATGAAAGACAAACGACACGAGAAAGAACCGAAGCCAAAACCGACTGTAACCGTGGATCGCGGCGACCGGTTGATGACCGCGAAAGAGGTTGCGACCGTGTTTCACGCGAGCGAAGAGACGATCCGCCGTTGGGTTCGTCTCCGCAAACTGCGAGCGTATCGACTGCCAACCGGTCGAATCCGGTTCAAGCGGTCGGAAGTGAACGCCAAACTCGCAGAGTGCGGATTGGATTCGATTTGAGACAAACCGACCTGCAACGGGTGAGAGTCGCGACACACGACTCATGCAGGGGGATAAGCGGGAGTGCCCGACGATAGCCCGTCAAAAACCCACCGCAGCACACCACGGCCTAATCCTTTCGCCGGGGGTGTGTGATTAGCCGCCGGTCGATCTAACCTTGCGAAAGCGGGAACCGGCAAATTGATTCCGGGGCGGGCTGGCACCCGCATAGCGTCCCCTGCGAAGGGGTTTGCCCTCGCGTGATTGTCGAGGATTTCCCGGTTCGATTCCGGGCGGAATCACTATGCACCAACCAACCACTTACGCTGAGCGTGAGCGTATCCGCAAAGCGTCATTCCATCGGAGAGCGAAGTTGAACCGGTTCAAAGAGAAGATTAACGGGTTGCCGGTCGTGCAACTCGAATTGCCAATCGCGAGCATTGACCGCACCGCGACCGCGTTGGTTCGTTCGCGGCTCGACGGCGACACAGTCGAAAGATACTCGGAGGCGGAAAATCTGCCACCGATTGAAGTGTTCCGGGGCGGGAACCAGTTGTTCGCGGGTGACGGTGGGCACCGACTCGCAGGCCGCGAGAAAGCCGGTCACAAGAAGATTGCGTGCAAGGTGACCGATTGCAAGGACGAAAAGACCGCACGCGAAGCCGCCTTGCTGTGTGCTTTTGCCGCGAACGAAACGCACGGCTTACCACGAAGCAAAGAAGACAAACGCCAATCTGTCAAGAGCGCTCTGTTGGTGCCGGAATACTCGGTGTGCAGTGATCGCGAGATCGCGGATATTTGCCGAGTGTCTCACCAGCTTGTCGGGGATGTTCGCGAGGAAATGACTCGAGCCAAGTTGCTGACCGGCGAAGCCGCGAGCAAGCGTGCACCAATCCCGCAACCGGTTCCGCTTGCCGAAGCACCGACCGCAGTTCAACCGCCGAAAAGTGGTCGTGCGACCAAAACGGTAGAAGAAGATAGCGACCCGGTAGAACAGCCGACCGCGACCGTATCGCACGCAAAGGCTGAAGAATCGAAGCCGGAACCGTTCTACGATGCACGCGGGCGACTTGTCCCGGCACCGCTTCGCGGCCAGTTCAAGCTCGCGAAGGCATACCTCACAGATTTTCGCGGCGTCCTGTCGGAAGTGGTCGACAGCCTGAAGACCGCGACCGAGGAGAATTGGGGATCGGGAATCGCTGCGGTTGTGCCGACAATCGAAGCCGACTTGAAGAAGATCGCTCGCGACGTTGCAAGTTCGATTCCGTGGTGTGTGTGTCCGCACGTTGACAGTTTTGGTGACCATCACGACAAGGGCAAGTGCCCGGTGTGTGTGGATAATCGCGGTTGGTTAACTCGCTCGAATTGGCACCAACTTTCGCAGGCGTTGCAAACGAAAATCGACTCGCTCGCCACCAAGAAACCCGAATCGGAATCGGAATGAGCATTACAGCACGCCCCTACCAAATTGAGGCGGTCGATTCGGTATTCGACCGCCTGATCGCCAAGCAACACAACTCGACTCTGCTGGTTCTCCCGACCGGCATGGGTAAGACCGTGTGCTTCGGTTTGGTCGCGAAGAAGTGGTCGTGCGACCATTCCGGGCGGGTTTTGGTGCTCGCCCACCGCCGCGAACTGATCGACCAAGCCGCCGACGAACTCGCGGGGATTATTGGCGTTCGTCCTGAGATTGAAATGGCGGAACGGCGGGCGAGCCAACGCGGGCAAACTCTATCCGGTGAAGTGCCTCCGGTCGTCGTCGCCAGTGTGCAGACGTTGCAGGGAGACCGGTTGCGGGCATGGCCGCGTGACGAGTTTGGGCTGGTGATTACCGACGAAGCCCACCATGCGACAAGCCGAAGTTACAAGAACATCTTCGGTCATTTTGCCGATGCGAAACTTCTCGGCGTGACCGCGACACCGAAGCGAGCAGACAACGACGCGCTCGGAAGCGTGTATCAATCGGTTTGCTATCAGATTGGCATTCAGGACGCGAGCGAAGAAGGTTGGTTGTGCCCGGTGACGCAGCGGTTTGTTTCGGTGACCGGTCTCGACTTGGAGGCGGTTCACACGGTCGCGGGTGATTTCGACCGCAACGAACTTGGCTCACTGTTGACTGGCGACCGCGTGCTTGATGCGATGGTCGCGGCGACCATCAAGCTATGCGGTGAAGAGCCAACGCTGATATTCACGGCACCGCGTGCGGAAGGTGACGCTCTTTCACAAGGGGAGATGTTCGCGGATGCCTTGAACAAAATCCGACCCGGCAAGGCGGTTTTCTTGAGCGGCGAAACGGAGGCAGACATTCGGAAGCGGGAGATTGAGCAGTTCGAGCTTGGGAACCGGCAGTATTTGGTTGGTTGCTCACTATTCACCGAGGGGTTTAATGTGCCGAAAATCTCGCGTGTCGTAATGGCACGACCGACGAAATCGGTCGTCTACTACACGCAGGCAATCGGTCGCGGGACACGGTCTCTTCGCGGTGTGCTGTTGCCCGAACACGACACACCGGAGAAACGCCGCGAAGCAATCCGCCAATCTGCGAAGCCGGAAGTCGTGGTTATCGACTTTGTTGGCAACAGCGGGCGACACAAACTCGTTTCAGCGGTCGATATTTTCGCGGGTGACGCGAGCCAAAAGACCGTCCAACGTGCCAAGAAGAAGGCGGAGAAACAGAACCGGCCAGTCCGCGAGTTACTCGACGAATGCCGCGAGCAAGAGCGGAAGGAACAGCAAGCGGAACAAGACCGCGTGCGGAAGATTCGCGAAGACCGCGAACGCCGGGAGAAGGTGCGGATTAAGTCGGTGACCATGAACCAACGTGAGGTCTGCCCATACACCGCGAGCGATTCGCCCGGCCAGCGCTTGCGAACCGAAAAGAGTGGTCGTGCGACCACACAACAAATTGAGTGGATTCGCTCGAAGGGTGGCGTGATCGCGGACAACGCGACAGCCGGAGAGGTTAACGAGTGCATCGCGGACATCAAAAGACGGTGGAACCTCGGTCTCTGCACGCAGAAGCAAGAGAGAACTCTTCGCAAATGCGGGATGTGCGAAATGGCAGTACCGAAGCACATCGCGAAGGCGTTACTCGATTGGCTTTCCGCGAAGGGCTGGAAGCCACGAAATCGACCGGCACGCTCGCAACTCGCGATTATCCCAAGCAAGAGCGGCGAAGGTTACCAATTGGCAATTGAAGGCGTGCCCGTGGGGGCGAGTTTCGCGACTGTGAACCAAGTGAGGGAGGTCTACCAATGTCTCGTCGATCATCAGCCAGCGAAAGCGGGATAGCCGCCGACCGTTTGCCGGAGTCTCACTATCAGCAGCTACTCGATGTACGCCCGAGCGATTGGTTCACGCGGTCTTGCCTCGGTTCCGCTCTCGACGCTCTGGGGGATATTCGCGGCCTCGGCTATTTCCTTTTGGCGTTAAATCGACGCTATCCGCGAAAGTTCGCCGGTAATTGGGTGTGGACACTTGCAACAGACTACAGCCGCGAAAGGCATGTTCTCCCGGCTGCGATTTTCTCGCGGCTGTATGTGCCTGATGGTTCGCTTGTCGCGGTTTACGCAACACGCCAAGCCGCCGAAGATGATGCTGCGACCGCGTGGTCGATCTGGTTCCGCGAGGAGGAGCAATTGTGCGAGACATCCCAGCGGGATTCGGGCACTATCGAGACATCCTGAGCCGGATCGCGGAATACCGCCCGGCAGGTAAGTTCCTGCAATTCCGTTGCCTCATGCCAGACCGACACCGAAACGGCGACCAAAATTGGAGCGGGCTGGCGTGGATTGGTGACCGGGGCGAGTTGGTTTGTCGCTGCCTCGGTTGTGGAGCGAGTTGGCAAGAGTTTGTCGAAGCTGTGGGGTTGCCTAAAACCGAATGGTTCCCCGACAAGGGGCGGAAATGTGGTCGTGCGACCACTTGGAGAAAGCCGATTATGAGCAAGATTGTCGCGACCTACGACTACCGGGACAGCGAAGGAAACCTCGTGTTCCAGAAGGTGCGGTTCGAGCCGAAGGGGTTCACCCAACGGCGACCGATTCCCGCTAGTGTGCGAAAGAAGATGGAGATACCAAACGACGCGAAAGATTGTTGGGTTTGGGGGCTGACGGAAGGTGAATACGGTCGTAAGTCGCAAGACGGCAAGTACGACTTGTACCGCGTTGAAGACGGCCACCAAATGAGCGTACAACTTCCCGCCGTTGAAGGGTTGCTTTATCGGTTGCCTGAACTGATGAACGCCAACAGCGAGCCGCCGGTTTTCTTGGTTGAAGGCGAGAAGGACGTTGAGGCGCTCCGTACTCTGGGATTTGTCGCGACTTGCACGCCGGGCGGTTCCGCTTCGACCGATCCCGATTGGTTCCTTCCATTGTCAGGCCGTCGCGTGGTCGTGGTCGCGGACAACGATCCGCCCGGACGTGCTCACGCTTACGCTTGCGTCGCGTGGCTGTTCCGGGCGTATGCTCGCGAGATTCGAGTCATTGAACACAACGTCGGCGGATACGAGGTTCCCGATAAGGGGGACGTGTCCGACTTCCTCAGTAAATTCGGCACTAGCCAAGAGCGAAAATCCGCGATTATTGACATTGCAAAGAAAATTCCCGCGTATAAGATTGGTTCCTGAAGTGGTCGCACGACCACTTTTGAAGAGGTGAATCCGATGCGTACCTACAGTGAATTCCTCGAATCGAAGTACCAGTACAGCGGCGAGAGTGGTTTTGCTCCGCTGTATCTGCCCGACTTGTTGTTCGACTTTCAAAGACACCTGATTGACTGGTCGTTGCGTCGCGGGCGTTCCGCAATCTTTGCGGACTGTGGTCTCGGCAAGACTCTCATGCAACTGGTTTGGTCTGAGAACGTCGTCCGCCATACAAACGGTCGCGTCTTGATTCTCACGCCAATCGCGGTCGGTCGGCAGACTGTCGCGGAAGCGGATAAGTTCGGGATCACGCAAGCGGCTATCTGGGGTTCACCGGATGCCAAGAGTTCGCGGGTTCACGTTGCGAACTACGAGCGGTTGCACTTGATCTCGCCAGACGATTACGTTGGCGTGGTGTGCGATGAGAGCAGCATCCTGAAGAACTTCGACGGCAAGACGAAGGACGCGGTTGTCGAGTTCATGCGGAAGTTACCTTACCGGTTGCTCTGCACCGCGACCGCTGCACCGAACGACTACACCGAGTTGGGCAATTCGAGCGAAGCTCTTGGTGAGCTTGGCTTTCAGGACATGGTGAGCAAGTTCTTCAAGAAGGAAACCAGCAAAGACCATCTCGGATGGGGCCGCGTGAAGTACCAAATGCGAGGGCACGCACGCGAGGCTTTTTGGCGTTGGGTTTGCTCTTGGGCGCGAGCTTGCCGCAAGCCGTCCGACTTGGGATTCGCTGACACGCGGTTTGTACTCCCCGAATTAGTCATGCGGGAACATCCGGTGCATGTCGAGCGAGTCGCGGAAGGCCGGTTGTTCGACGTGCCCGCCGTGTCTCTTGCGGAACAACGCGAGGAGCAACGTCGCAGTCTGAAGGAACGGTGCGAGAAAGTCGCGGCATTGGTCGCGGAAACCGGCAAGCCCGCCGTGTGTTGGTGCCAACTGAATGACGAGGGTGATTTGCTCGAAGCGTTGATCCCCGACGCAGAGCAGGTCAGCGGGAAAGACAGCGAAGAAGCGAAGGAACGCAAACTACTCGCGTTCGCGAAGGGTGAGATTCGCGTTCTCGTCACGAAGCCGAAGATCGCGGGCTTTGGTTTGAACTGGCAGCATTGTGCCCATCAAACCTACTTCCCTTCTCACTCTTTCGAGCAGTGGTATCAGGGGGTTCGCCGGTCGTGGCGGTTCGGGCAATCGCAACCGGTGACCGTTGACATTGTGACGACTGAAGGCGGGGCGGGTGTCCTTGCTAATCTGAAACGCAAACAAGAGCAGGCCGACGCGATGTTCGCGGAACTGGTCTCGCTCATGAACGATTCGCTCAAGATTGAACGGACGAAAAACAAACCTCAGACAGTGGAGTTTCCGAAATGGCTTCGCCAGTAATCACCGACCAATACGCAATCTACAACGCGGATTGCCTTGACGTTCTCGCTCAGATTCCGAGCGAAACGGTTCACATGACGATCTACTCGCCGCCTTTTTGCGGCCTGTACCACTACAGCAGCAGCGAACGCGACATGAGCAACTGCCGAACATACGAGGAGTTCTTCGAGCACTACGAATTTCTCGTCCGCGAAATCTACCGGATTACGCCACCCGGTCGCGTGACCGCTGTGCACTGTATGGACGTGCCGGGAGCCGGTGCCAACCTCGGCGGCGACACGGTGGACTTCCCCGGCGACATAATCCGCCTTCACAAGAAAGTCGGCTGGAAGTGGGCTTGCCGTTACATGGTGTGGAAGGAGCCGCTCGCGGTGCGTAATCGCACGATGGCGAAGGGGTTGGCTCACAAGCAGATCGTTGACGACTCGATCTTGTGCGACAACGCCGCCGCCGATCAGTTGCTCATGTTCCGCAAGCCGGGCGAAAATCGCGTCCCGGTCACGCATCCGACCGGCTTGCACAGTTACGCGGGTTCGCGTGAGATGCCAGCCGAATTACTGCCTTACAAGGGATGGAAAGGAAAGCAAACCGAGAACAAATTCTCGCATTGGGTTTGGCGTCAATACGCTTCGGCTTTCTGGGATGACGTTCGCGTTGAACGAGTTCTTCCGTACCGCGAGACTCGCCAGCCGGACGACGAAGCTCACTTCCATCCGCTGCAACTCGATGTAATCGAGCGTGCGGTTGTGCTGTGGACGAATCCGGGCGAAACCGTCCTTACGCCGTTCATGGGTGTCGGTTCTGAGGTTTACGGCGCGGTGCTGAACGGTCGTCGCGGTATCGGTGTTGAACTGAAAGAAGCGTACTACCGGCAAGCCGTCCTGAACCTCGCGGACATCAAAGCCGAGCCGAAAAAAGAGCAGTCATCTTTGTTTGACGGGATCGAAGCAGAAGAAGCCACTGTCGCCTAGCAAGTGGTCGCACGACCACAAGGGGAACCCATGCTGACCTATCACGGTTCTGTTCATTCGCAAATGACCGAGATTGAGTGCGAAATGCGACTCGGTCGGTTGTCGGCTGAGGATGTGTACGACGCTTGTTGCCAGTTGTTCAAATTGCTCGAAGATGAACACAAGAAAGCAAACAAGCAACTCGAAGAAGAACTAGCCTACAGCGAGCGCGGATTAGATGACGCGGAAAATGAGAATTCGCGTCTCGAAGACAAAATATTGCGTCTCGAAGACAAAATCGACGAACTCGAAACCAAACTGGAGAACTTGACCAATGCTTGATATTGAAATTGACCGCGACACGTTCGCGAACTTGGTGAAAGTGACATCGGGGGCGGTCGCGAAGAACACGACGAAGCCCGCGTTGCGGTGCGTGAAAATCTCGGCACACCGGGACGAACTGCGTGCGTCGGCGACCGATTGCGAGATCGGTGTGAGTGCGGTTGTCGCGAGCGGTTTCGCTGTGAAGTCGCCGGGCGTGTGTCTGATTCCGGCAGCGACTCTCGCGGATATTCTGCGTGTCGGTGGTGACGGTTCGATCCGTATTCGCGTTGATAAGCAGATCGAACTGAAGACCGGGAAAGCGAGCTACAAAGTCCCGGTCGAAGATGTGGACACCTTCCCCGATTCGCAAGCGGATTACGAAGGTGGTGAGCGGTTTGGGATTGAAGGCCGCGTATTCAAGTCGATCCTGCGGCAAGCTGGTCATGCAGCGGGTGACGATTCTGGTCGGAAGTACGCGAGTTCGGGTGTTCTGGTCGAAGTCATCGAGAACACCATCAACGCGGTCGCGACTGATACACTGCGGTTGTCGGTCGCAAGTGGTCGCACGACCACTCCGGCAAACTGTTCTGGGATTCTTGCCGCCAAGACGGTTTCGCAAATTCAGGCCGCGTTCTCGGATGAGGACATCCTCACGGTCACGATCCGCAAGAACACTGTGACCGTTTTCAGTGGCGGAGTGACTCTCAACAGTCCGCTACTCACTGACAAGATGATGCCGTGGCAGAAGATTTTCGACAAGAACAAACTGGCAGGCGGTGAGATTACAGACGACCCGCGTTCTTTGCTTGGCGTTCTTCGTCGCGTCACTGTGACGGTTGACGACGAATCGCCTGCGGTTGTCTGGGGATTCACCGAGAAGAACCTCGCTCTATCGGCTTCGTGCAAGTCGGGTGAATCTGAGACCGAACACACGGTCGCGGCACACGCCGGGAACACCGACACGGTCGAAGTCCGTTTGCCTGCGGATCAACTGAGTGAGTTTTTCTCGCTCGCGGCTTCTGAGGGGTTCAACGCGGTTTCGATTGTGTACCAAGACGCAAACTCACCAATCTATCTGAAAGCGGGCGAACAATGGAAGACGCTGGTAATGTGCATGAAACAGCGAGACGAAAAATGACCAACGAATTGCTCGCGTTGCTGCACGAATCAAAGCGACGCGAGCAGGAACTTCAAGAGATGGTGTTGCGACTTGCCGAACGAATATTTCTCGCCCACGAAGTGCTTGCCAACCTCGCAGAAAAACGTAAAGGAGTGGTCGCACGACCACACAACGCCAATGAAACTATCCAAGAATTCGCAGACCGAGATACTTTGTTTGAGCGCCCCGGAAAATGTGTCTGAGAAAGCGTTTCAATCGCTTGTGAAATCGCACGCGGTTGCATTGGGTTGGCTCGCGTACCACACGCACAACTCGCGAAGGAGCGATCCGGGGTTCCCTGACCTTGTTCTTGTTCGCGGCGGCGTGCTGATATTCGCCGAACTGAAGACTGAGAAGGGGAAGACATCCGAATCTCAGGAAGTATGGATCAACGCTGTGAGGGAAAACAACACCCCCGTCTATGTGTGGCGACCGCGAAACTGGGCAGAGATCAAAGAGGTGTTGGCGTAATCCATCACAAGTGGAGGCGAGATCGTGAAATTGCTCGTGAGTGGCTGCACCGAGACTGTACGCGATTGGCACGCAAAACGGCCAACTCGTATCGGTGCGCTTCTCACTCCGCAGTCCGGCAACGATCCGCCGACGGACATGGATTGGGCAGCGGACAACGGATGTTTCGGCGGATTAGATCGCGTGAAGTGGCTGCGGTTTCTCGCGAAAATCCACACCGCGCTGCGTGCGCCTCTGTGGGTGTGCTGTCCTGATGTGGTCGCGGACATGGGGGCAACGTGGGAACTGTTCTCGCGGTGGCAACCGATACTCGCAGACCTCGGCCTACCGGTCGCGCTCGTGTTACAAGACGGGTTGGAGCGGTTCAAGTGGCGTGCGCAATTACCTTCGCGGTGGGACTTAATAGCAGCTGTATTCGTGGGTGGCTCAACCGAGTTCAAACTGTCGCGGTTCGCCCGCGAGACCTGCGAGCAAGCGAAGAGTCGGGGGAAACTTGTTCATGTCGGGCGAGTGAACACCGAACGTAGGATACACCAAATTGCCGCGTGGGGTTGCGTGGACACCATCGACGGAAGCGGGTTTTCCAAGTGGGGCAAGCGGATTCCAAGCGGTATCCGCTGGATAGATGCGGCGATGTGCCGCGCGAAACAACGATCACTCTTTGAGGAAGTAGCGTGACTGACACCGAACTGGACACACTGCGACAGCTTGCGCACGCGATAGCCCGCGCGCTCGATCTGGAATGGGCGCGGCGCAAAGTGGCTGGCGTGCCGATCCACTACACGCGGCAACACCCAGACGGCACTGCGGGCGAGTGGTATGTGATCTACCTGCGAGACCTGATTAAATGCGAACATTACGCGCACAAACTTTGGACGTACATACAGCAACCGACGACACCAACGGAATACATCTGTCGCGTCTACGAGTCGCACGCGGCGGCACTCGACGACCTCGCGCAGGCGTGGCTCGATGTGTACGGGGGTGATCTGTGACCGCAGCACAGCAGCGATACGCGCGATTCCTGTACCGGCACTATCGGCGATCTGAACATTGCGATCTGTCTTGCCGAATTCACACGGCACAGAGTCGTGCGGCTAAATACCCCGATAAACTCGTGCGTATCGCAACCTACGAATTCATCACCCTCAGCGAATACGCCGAGTGCTGGCAGGCCGTGTGGCTCGCAATCTCGACCGGGCAACCAATCAACGACGCAATGGGGGCAGCATGACCGAACAACGCGCCGACAGTATCAGGGTGGTATACCCTCTGTTCCAAGAGGGAGGGGGCGGTTCGATCCCGACCTCGGCGCTTCAATTGGTATTCTCCAAGTCCAGTCTGCGGACGGCAAAGGCGTTGAATCGCCTCTGGCATTCTCGGTTGCCAGAGTTTCGGAGGCCAACGTGTCGAATCGCTTATGCCGCTGAAAGCCTGACAGACGGGCTGTATTACGCGTGTGCGATCTGGACGAATCCTATAGCCCGCACACTCCCGCAACTGGAATGGATCGAACTTAATCGGTTCGCGATTGCTCCGGATGCACCCAAAAACACCGCGTCTCGGATGCTCGCTTGGATGGCACGAGACATTCGCAAACGATTTCCCGGCGTTACTCGGCTCATCAGTTATCAGGATTGTGAGTCTCACAGCGGGACAATCTACAAGGCAGCTGGCTGGACGGCGACATACCGTAGCACTGGCGGAGAATGGAATAGCAAGAGTAAGCCGCGCCGCGAATCGGTGTGCAGTGGCCCGAAACAGCGTTGGGAGTTGATACTAAAGGAGCCGCAATCATGAACACGACCGACGGCACCGCACTACTCGCGGCAATCGCTGCGAATCCTGACGAGGACACCCCGCGACTGATGTACGCGGACTGGTGCGACGAGAACGACCAACCGGAACACGCGGAGTTGATCCGGCTGCAATGCGGGTCACCGGCTCCGGTAGAAGCTTACTGCGGCGCATGTGACGCGCACGGGCATATTTTCAACGGGAGTCAGTGGGTTGATTGTCCGAATTGCAATGTTGCGCCAGCAATTCGGCGCGAAACCGACCTACTCGACCTGCTCCGCCCGCAACTCTGCCCGGTGTGCCCGGTGTGCGATGGTACGGGGCACGAACACACGCAGATTGGCGCTACGCGTGGCTCTCGCAAGTGTGACCACTGCCGACGTTCCGGGATCATCGGCGAGATTCGGCGCGGGTTCCTTTGGTCTGTCACTGTGCCGAGTATGCGGACGCTGTTCGAGTATACTCCACCAAAGTGGGGTTATCTTGGAGAATGGCACCCGACGCAGTGGGCGCGTGACCTGCTGCGGAAATGTCCGGTGTTGCAGCGGATTGAGGTTGCCGATGTGATCCGCGAGGAAGACTTGGAAACTTGGAAACCCGACGTTCCTGTACCGGTGTGGCATCGACTCAAAAGTGGATCAGCCCTCACTAGTGGCGGTGGCTATACACTTCGGGAATATCCCGAGCGAAAAGACCAAATCGCCGACCTCTCGCAGGCGATTCTGGCCACACTCCGCGAGATGATCGCGGCAGAGAAAGGGGTGACAACGTGAGTGAGCTAATTGAAGCCGAACGCAAGCGGGTGATTGCACTCGCGCACGAGAATCACGAGTTCTGTCGTATCGATTCTGGGTTCTGGTATTACTGGCGGCAACCGGGAAAAGCCCCACAATCAGCAGTAGAAATGAGATGGATAGCCGACGAACTCGACAGACTCAACGCAATCAGACTCCAATCTGGGCAATCATCACAAGCTCAATAAGTATAGTGACTGGTCGCACGACCACTTTTGACGCTATAATGTGGTCGTGCGACCACAAGAGGAGGCGGTACAATGGCTGAGGGTGTGAAGTTTGCTCGCGGTGCTGCTGTGTTTCGCGGTAACAAGAGTGCTGCACCGAATCCGAACCGCAAAAGCACGAAGAAGCGAACGAGTAAGTTCGCGAGCGGCGGCGGTGGTTCTGGGGGCGGCAAAGGTAGCTTCAACGGGAACCGTCAAGCGGATATCCCGATGTGAGGTGACGGTTGAAGTTTGAGGCCAACTCATTTGGTTTCGCGAAACGGCCTGCCTTTGGGCGGGCTTCGCGGCATTTGCAGACGGACGAACTCGCTTCAAAGTCAGTTCGCGGATTGAAACGCCGGATGCGTGCCGCACAATCCGCCAGTGAACTACTGCCCGAATTGCCACAACCGGGAGAAGCAATTCATTGCCTGATGCAAGGCTACTTTGATTTGTGTCAAGTGTTGACGATAACCGCAAAACGGGTTCCAGAATTGCACACACTCCGAATCGCGACGCTGTGCTACAGCAAGCGGAATGTGACCGATCTTTGCGAACTACTCGAACAGAGACCCGGATTGCGGTTTACGTTGTTGGTATCGGACTTCTTTGTCGGCAATAACAAGGACGGGCACGCGTGGGCAACCCGAGAATTGACAGCATACCAGAATGTGGTCGTGAAAGCCGCCCGGACACACTGCAAAGTCGCCCTCTTCGATTCCCCAACACACGCAATCACGTTTGAGGGTTCCGCGAACCTCAGAACCAACCGCAATTGGGAGCAATTACAGATAACGCACGACCGCGAGCTACATGATTGGCACGCGACTTGGATCGATAGCATGGTGAACAATGCAAAGTGAAGCGGAATTCGTTCGTCGGCACAAATGCACGAAATACGAAATGCGTCAGCGTATTGACGCTATTTTGGGGATCATTTTAGACGGAGCACAATTCCACGATATTGTTCGTTATGCACGCGAACACAACTGGTGCGTGACAAGTCGGCACCTGCGAACGTACATGCGTCGGGCAAACGACATCATCGTGAAGCGATTGGAGACAAACCAACAACGCCGCATCGGTGTCCACATCGCGATGCGGCAAACGCTATTCGCGCGGTGCATTGATGCGGCAGACTACTCGAACGCTCGCGGTATTTTGTCTGACCTTGCCAAACTCGAAGGGCTTTACCCTGCTGGCAAGGTGCAAGTGGAGATGAAACAGCCTATTTCGGTCGCGGAGTTGAGTGACGAGGAACTCGCGAAGATTGCGAGCGAGGCAGTGAATGACGACAGCACAACAAGCCGCGAAGGAACTGATTCGGCGGCGGCAGTCCCGCTCGAACTTGATGGACTTCACCCGCTATACGAAGCCGGACTACGAGACGAACTGGCATCACAAGTTAATCGCGGGGAAGCTCGACCGGTGGGTGAAGGGGGAGATTCGGCGGTTGATGTTGTTCACGCCACCGCGACACGGCAAGAGCGAGCTAGCGAGTCGGCGACTTCCGGCGATGATATTCGGCCTACGTCCGTCGTCGCATGTGATTAGTTGCAGCTACTCCAGTGGCCTTGCTGAACGCATGAACCGCGACGTTCAGCGGGTGATGGATTCGAGCGAGTATCTGAGGCTGTTCCCCGATTCGAGGCTTCCAAGCAAGGGACAGCCGGGAGGGTTCATCCGCAACTCGGAACAGTTTGAGATTGTGAAGCACGGCGGTAGTTATCGCTGTGCGGGTATCGGCGGCGGCATCACCGGGATGGGTTTCGACTACGGCATCATTGACGACCCGATTAAAGACCCGGAGGAAGCCAGTTCGCCGACGATCCGGCAGAATGTGTGGGATTGGTACACCGGGGCATTTTGGACGCGGCAAGCACCGAACGCCAAGATTCTGCTGATTATGACCCGCTGGAATGTGGACGATCTTGCGGGGCGGCTGTTGAAACTCGCGGAAGAGGATTCGACGGCGGACAAGTGGGAGGTGGTGAATCTGGAAGCGGTCGCTACGGAAAGTGGTCGTGCGACCACTTTGGTAGAAGATGGTAGAAAGCCGGGCGAGGCGTTGTGGCCTCAGCGTTATGGACTCGATTACTTGAACGCGGCACGCTCGACGCTTGGCTCAGCGATGTTCGAGGCGATGTTTCAGGGCAGACCGACGCAGGAGGGCGGGAACAACTTCAAAGAGCATTGGCTCAATCCCCTTCCCGCTTGGGAGTTTTACCGAGATGGTCGCGGAGAGGGGCAATACCGAATCTATCGCAAGAATGGATCGGTTGAGAACTTTGGGGAGGAGCAATGTTCGCGGTTTGTGATTGTCGATCCGGCTGCGAGCGAAAAGCAGTCAGCCGACTATACCGCGATTGGTTCGTTCGCCCGGACTCCGTTAAACGACTTGCTCGTGTTGGGCATGGTTCGCGAACGTCTGGGGGTTGAGCGGATCGTACCACGGACTCTCGAAGTCGCCCGCGAGCACCGAGCATCTTGGATTGGCGTTGAAGCGAGCGGGTTCCAAGTGTCGCTCGTGAATGCCGCAAGACGCACGCCGGGAATGCCAGCGGTTCGCGAATTGTCTCACAAAGGTAAAGGAAAACTCGTGCGAGCAACGCCCGCGATTATCAAAGCCGAAGCAGGGCAACTCATCCTGCCCAAAGTCGCGGACTGGAAGCGTGGGCTGATCGCGGAAATGATTTCGTTTACTGGCGACGGCGACCGGCACGACGACCAAGTGGATGTCGTCGCCTACGCGGTTCTCTCGATGGGTGGCGGGTTCGGTGGAGCGGTCGCGGTCAAGTAGTTCCGTCACAGAATCCGTCATGACCGCGTCATGACGGGGAAAGTGGTCGTGCGACCAAAACGGTAGCAAACTGGTAGAAGGAAGCCATGCAAGACAAACCTCTGCTATTCGGTGAAGACGGCAAAGCGGTTTCGCTCGAAGGGGCGATGATCTCGCCGAACGCTCTGAACGTCGCGTCGGTCTACAACAACGTCGCGAATGTCTACCCGCACACATGGGATGAGGCCATGCGGGACGCACCGGTAAACGCTCTCGCGATGCAACGCGATAGCTTCTACCGGTCGCTCATCCAAGAGCGGACGGCACCGACGATCAACCTTGAGTGGGAAGTGAAAGCCGACAAGGAAGACGACCCAATCCAGCAACTCGACGCGGAAGTGATGAACCGGGCATGGCGTGAGATGCCTGACAAGGTGGGTTTGATGGATTGGCTCCTTCGCGGGGCTGTCTGGTTTGGGCGGTCGGGTTCGCAGGGCGTTTGGGGCGATAGCAATAGCGGGCTGAAGAATTGGGTTGCTCACGAGCCGATTCACGGAGACTCGATTCAGTACCAGTGGGATAATACGCCGGTACTCATGGTGAGCCAGTTCTCGGCACAGCGTTACCAACGAATCGACCCCGACGCGGTGGTATCCGCGACTACACGCGGGGCTTACGGGTTGCGGCTGTACAAGCCGGAATACCGGAATCGGTTCATCATTCACACGCACGTTCGCGAAGCCGCCGACTACTACGAAGGCGAAATGTCGGGCGGCGTTCATGGTGTCGGTTTGCGTTCGTGGGCGTACTGGTCGGACTACATTCGACGCGACACGCTGGAAGCGATGACGAGCTTCATGCGGTCGTCGGGCATGATGGACTTGATCGTGTTCAACTTCCCGCACGGCGACGCACAAGCACAAGCACGAGCCGAAGCGAACGCCAAGAAGGTGAGTGGGAAGATTGCTCTCGTGTGCCCGCGTGATCCGAACGGCAATTGGCCTGCTATCGAGCAGTTCCCGATGAACTCGGCTGGTATCGAGGTCGCTCGCTCGCTTGTCGAGGAATACTTCGACCGCAACATCCGCGAATTGTTCGTCGGGCAGAACATGAGTAACGGCGGGGGCGGGCCGGGCGGACTCGAAGGCGATGGGCGGGCGGAACTCGCGGGCGACACGAAGTTCCAGTTGTGCAAGTCGGACGCTCTTCGAGTCGCGGAAACACTGACCCGCGATTGGCTGACCCCTTGCCTGAAGTACAACCGACCCGGTTCAAATTCCGTTCTGCGAATGGTGCCCAAACTCGAAGACCCCAAAGCAGACAAGAAAGTCCAGAACGCAAGCATCCTTATCAACGCGGGTGTCGAGATTGAGGAGGACGAACTCCGCGAAGCTGCCGGGTTCCGCACGCCGCGACCGGGCAAGAAAACGGTGGGCGGTAAGCCGGAGCAACAAGCCGCAGCGGGTAACGCGGTCGCGGCAACTGGTGATGCTGGTGATACTGGTGATGATCTGGGCGGAAGCGATGCGACTCTTGAGGACTTGTACGAACAGCAAGAAGCAATCGTCGCGTATCGGATGGGGGAAGACCCGAACTACAAGAATCCCGAATGGCACGCCCATAACGGCAAATGGAGACGGTGGACGGGATCCGATTACGATTACAGCGACACGCAACCGACGCAAGGCGGAGCCGCGAACACTGAGCAGAAACCGAAGGGGCGGTTTGGTCGTGCGAAGGAGAAAGCCGCCGAACGTCTGAAGCAAACAAAAGGCGGTCGGGCTATCCTCGCGATGGGCAAGGTTGGCTCGAAAATCTTTCACGCGGTCGAACATCGGCTTTTGTATGCCGCGAAGAAGACTCAAGAGATCGCGGTACAAGCGGCACGCGAGAACGGATTGCCAGAAGAGAAAGTTCCCGCGTTGAAGAAGTCGCTCTACGTCGCGGACTTCCTCGGCGGTTATGCGACCGGGGCGGCGGCTCTCGTAGTCGCGGGGCCGGTCGCGGGTAAAGTCGCGGCTATCATGCCTTCCGCGAGCGTTGCTTACTTGGCGTACTCGACCGCGAAAAACCCGCTTGCGACATGGCGAGCGGCTAAGAAGGTCGTCGCGGATACTTTCCGCAAACGCAAGGAAGGTGAAGAGACAACGACTCACTCGCTGCTGATTTACTCGGCGGACATGGACGGCGTTCGGGTTCTCGCGAACCAACTTTGCGACCGGTTCGCGGAACTCGAAGGCGATGAGGTCGAATGGTACGTTGCGTTGTTCCACGCCGCACTTGCCAACGCGGAAGGAGATGTTTCGACCGCGTTGGAACTCGCCGACGAAGCGTTCGAGAGTGGCGAAGAAACGCAAACCAACTACGACGCGATGGAGACGGCACCGGGTGTTTATCCGCCTAACGCCAACCGGAAAACTTGGAAGGTCGTTCCGGGTGATGGTGGAAGCCCGTGGTACTCAAAAGAGAAACCGACAAGCGAAAAGCAACCGGCTTCGACCGGGAAATCACCAGTATCACCAGACGCGGAAAGTGGTCGCACGACCAAAACGGTAGACGAAAATAGCAAGAAGGTAGAACGCAAGACCGCGAACGAATCGAAGGCGGCAAAGCGGAAGAAACCGAAAGCCGTGAAGAGGTTCAAGAAAGACCTCGCCCGCTCGCGGCGAATTAAAGCGGCTTGGAAAGTCGAGAAGGAAGTCGCGGACGGGATCGACGGCTACAACCTGCCCGACTCTGAACCGGCTGACGTGATTTGGCAAGTCGATCTTGCTGGCAATCCGATCAAGCCGGGTGATGCTCGCTCTTGGATGCGAAAGCGTCGTGAAGCCGTTCACAAAATTGCGGAGATTGAAAGCAAGCCCGAGACCGAACGAACAGAATGGGAGAACACCTACATCGAGAGGGCTTCCGCTGGTTTAATGGCAGAATTCGCAACGATGATCGAAGTCAAGACGCTACAGAAGTCGTCGAAGAACTCAATCAGCATGAGCAAAAACGCACTCGTGCGGAAAGAACGGTACAAGCGGAAGTACCAGACCGAATTCAGTACGATCATCGTTGACATGCGGAAGGGCAAAAAGTACAGCGGGCACCGGATGTACCTTGCACCGCTCGAAATCGGCAAGACGATCAAACTTGCCGACTGCAAGAAGATCGAGTCCGCGAAAGAGGCAATCGAGATCATCAAAGAGCATTCATCGTTCGCGGACATGGTGAGAATCGGTCGCGAAAAACTCGGCGTGAAACTGGAGGGCAAAAAGTGAGCTACGAAGCGTACTACGGATACGAAGACGACCGCGAAGAATCAGAAGGTGACATTATCGCCAGTGGTGGCGGCTGGGTGGACTGGGGCGAGTGGGTTCTCGAACAAGACGAACTCGAAGAATGCCACACGCTCTACTCGGAAGGCTGGGCGATGATCGAAGGTTTGCGGAACGAACTTGCGACCATTGCAACCGAGGGAACCGAAGACCAACAGCACGTCACTGCTCGGCTAATCGCGATTGTGGACGCGGCACCGGACGGAGCGACCGCGTTACTCGTGACAGACGGCACCGATTCGGACGGCGAAGACGACGATACGGACGAATAGCGTATTTACCGGACAAGATGGTAAACAAATCGAATTTCTACTTCCCCTTGTGGTCGCACGACCACAAGGGGAATCGTTATTATGAATGTGATGGCTGATCCGACTGTCGAATTCCTGAAGAAGCTCGCCGACGAATCACAATGGGAAATCCGTCGCGGGATTCCGGTGTTCGAGCCGCACAAACGCGGCGACGACGTGGTGACAATCCGCGACCTCGAAGAGATTGCCGAGAACAGCAACGACTTGCTCAAAGAGAATGGCGTTCCGGGGCGGTTGACGGATATTCACACGATCCGACCGCGAGCAAACGGTAAGGGGATGGAGCCAGTCCCCGAAGCCAAACTCCTCGGCTTCCAACTCAATTATCGGGTTGGCGTTTACGGCCCCAAGCAAAAGCCATGCTTGCTCGCAGACTGGTATCTCTACCCTGAACACGCGAGCAAAGCAGACAAAAGCCCACACCGCAGCGTCGAGTACCAACACGGTGCGAAACTGATTCGCGGCACAGCGGTCATGATGAACGATCCGTGGCTTGATATGGGCGTTGTGGTCTTCGGCAGCGGCAGCGACAAAATCACTTGCTACTCAATGGGTTCATCCATGAACGAAGAAAACAAGACAACCGACACGCCCGAAGAAGAAAAGCTCTTCGAGAAGATGCGGGCTTACATGTGCCGCAAGTACGGTCTCGATGAATCTTGGCCGAAGGCGGGCGAGAAGAAGCCTGAAGTCGCCACACCTGAAAAGAAGACCGAAGAAGACACGAGCAAGAAGGCGGTAACGCCAATGCAAACCCCGGCACAAATCAAAGTGTACGAGAGCCAAATCGCGGCACTTGCGGGGCAGATCGAAGGGTTGAAACTCGAACGCGACCAAGAGCGTTGCAAGGCGATGCTCGCCAGCGGTCTTGTCGGATACTCGCTGACTTCGGAAGAGCAAACCCGCGAACTCGCGAAGCTGTGCAAAACACCGGACGCGGAACGAGCGGAACGTATCGCGGAACTCCAGAAGATTTACAGCGACCGCAAGGTTCCTTCGGGCAAGATCGAAGTCTATCAAGGCCACGTTGAGCCGGGCAGCATCGCGAACCACGAAAACAACCCGCACGCGGAACCGTGGTACCACCAAGAAGCCCTGACGTTGGTATACAACAATCCGGGCAAATACAGCTACCTCGAAGCCTGCGATATCGTCCAAGCAAAGAAGAAGTAACGCGTCGAGTGGTCGCACGACCACTTTTACACACCATACACGAATCTGAGGGTTGAAGCATGTTCGGTTCTTTCAGCGGTCGTGGGGGCGCCCCCATCTTCCCGGCACGATTCGTGAAACGCACAGCGTCGAGCGGTGAGTCGATCATCACCCAATGCGGCAGCAATGAGGCACCGTGGGGGGTTGGCCCACGAAGCACTCGCCGAATGGCACTCGCCGGATGGGACGACGGTTACGCGGCTGTCAGCGGTGACGACGTGAACGTGTTTGGGCCCGGTGACGACGTGGCCTACCTCGAACTCGGCGGAACGGTTAGTTCGGGGGCTTCGATCAAATCGGACGCGGACGGCAAAGGCGTTGCCGCGACCACAGACAAAGACCGTGTCGGAGCAATCGCACTCGATAGCGGTGTTGCTGGTGACCTGATCCGCGTGAAGCCGATTCGGTTTGACCTCGCGGCGTAATTCTTACCGGTTCTCGCGGGCGGGGAAACTCGCGAGAACCGTTTTCTGAGCGAATCAACGGGAGAATTGACTCATGACGATGCGAGCTATCGGGCCGTTCAACGGCACACTGCCAATCCCGACCGGGATTCTTGTGGGATACCTGCGTGACCCAAGCCGGTTCCCGTACCTCGTGTACAGTCAGGTTATCGAGGCTCCGGATGTCAACTTCATGTATCACAAAATGAACAGCGACGAGCCTGTTCGTGTGCCGCGTGAAAATGACAACGTCTGGGCATACGACGACTACTCGCCGACCGGCAAAGGGTTCTCGGCACAAGTCGAAGCGATCCCCGACCGTATCGGTCGTTGGTGTTTCCCGTACACAATCGGCGAGCAAACAATCGAATCGTGGCGGAAAGCCGGGTTCGAGTTGAAGATGATGTACGACGAGATTCGCGGTCAACAGTTCCAAGTTCACCGGGCATGGCGTGTTGTAAAATCGCTGGCAACCGCGACATACAACACATGGAACACAGCGACTCCGCAAGCATTGCTCGGCACCGCTTCGCCGGTCTACTTCGACCGCTCGCTCGGTAGTGCGACACTGCCGGACGGTTCACTCGACGACCGGTTCTTGGTCATCAAACGAACCTTCAACGCGATCAAACGCCGAATGAACCTTGCGACTAACGGGAGCGTTGACCGCAAAGACTACTACGCAGTTATCCCGCCACTGGTCGCGGAAGCGATGAGCAACACGCACGAAATCCAAGAGGCGTTGAAGCAATCGCAATACGCGAAGGAACTGACTGACTTGCCGGGTGGAAACTCGAACGTCGAAGACTGGAATATCCCGGCTCGATACGCCGGTTTCAACTTGGTCGTCGAAGACACGCCCCGCGTGAAGATCAACCAAAAAGCAAACGGTGACGTGGCGGATGTGACTGTCGCGAGTGAGAAGGACTACATCCTCGACACCGATAGCATCTACTTCACATCGAGACCGGGCGGGCTGCAAGGCGTGTACGGCAAGAAGTCTTTCAGCACAGTGCAAATCTACACGCACAAGGGCGATGCCCGAGTTGAAGCCCGAAGCGACCAGTGGAACGAACTGATTGAAGGGCGGATTGTCGCAGAGGATAAAGTGGTTGTGCCCGACACGGTTTCCGCCTTCAAACTCACAGACGTACTCGATCCGGGCTTGTAAGCCCTCATCCGCTGAAAGTGGTCGTGCGACCACTTTCAGACACCCCGAAACATTCTGAGGACTTGCAAAATGAACTCGTTTGGCAATAACGGCACAGGGACACTGACCGCGACGGCGGGAACCGCGATCCGCTATCTGATTCAGCCGAGCCGGAGCGGGAAGGTTCGTGTCTCGAAGTTCCAGTATACCGCAGGTGCAACCGCTCACACCGGCACATTCTGCCGACCGATTGGTCGCACGACCGCATCAGCGGCAGCGAACTCCGGTCAGGCCGTGATTAACCTCACATCTGACCCCGGCGTAACGGGAAACCTTATCGCAGCGAACGACCTTCTTGCGATCCGCGAAACTGACGGCGTGACCCGCCTCTACGTTGTCCAATCGGTCTCGACGCTCGCGATCACACTCTCGACCAACCTCGTCGCGGGTGTGGCGGCAGGTGCGAAGGTGTGGAACTTTGGCGTTACGGGTGATACAAACCCGGCAGACGGTGCCGCTCACCCCGCTTTCGCTCTCGCCTCTGGTGCCCAAACCACAATCAACGACGACAACGGATTCGTCGGGACATTCGCGACAGATGACCCGCTTTTGGTATCGGTCAACAACGCGACCAACGCGGGCGCACTGAACTTGCTGACGTGGGGTTACTGCGTCAACTAACGATACGCATCCCCTCGTTGCGTCGAGCTAACCGCAGTGTTGACGGTCGCTGCGGTTAGTTTCGTTTTGGAGTCTACCACATGCCACAAACGCCAATCGGAACCGCGACCCCTTATTGCTCCGCGACTCAGTTGTTCCGGTTCCACGACTGGCAACAGGTCGCCGACTTGCTCCGCGACGGCGACAACCCGCGACCAACCAAGAGCCGGTTACTCGACTCGGCTTCCGACGAAGGGGCGATGCTCGTTTCGATCCTGCTTTCCGCCAGTGGTCAGCTTGAATCGGCTTGCCTCGTGAGCAATCGCTATCTGCCGACCGACCTCGCGGCATTGACCAATTCAGGGGCGGCACGTTTGCAAAAGATCGTAGCCGACCTCGCGTTCTGGGAATTGATGCAGCGGCGACAACCCGGTTCCGCTGACCCTAAGAATGTGCCCGGAGCGATGCAGGCACTCGAAGAGCTCGACCGGTTGCGGGATGGCGAGCGTATCTTCGGTCTTGCCGAATCAGGCAACGCCGGTTTGCCGAAGATCACCGAGCCGGATTCGAGTGTACAATGGAATCCGGTCACAACCGACGCGAGCCGGTTGTTCGGAAACCATTCCTCGAATTCGCGGAGACGGAACTAATGAGCGGCGTTCACATTTCTTACAGTGGTCGTGCGACCACTTTTTGGTATCCCTGCACGAAGAAACAGGCGGTACAAACAGTCCGCGACCATGTCGCTAATTGGTCGCGGGAAGAAGTTGACGGCGTGACCCGCGAGATTCCGAAGAGCGACGTGATTGCGGTGTTCTGCACCGGCATCCTCGAAAAGGACGGCAACGCCGAACTGCTCAACCCGGAACCAATTCAGTTCTGATGGATTGGCGTTCAGATTGACGATTCTGGAGCGAATAAGAGGATAGTCTCATCCAAATGAGGGTATCCAATGCGGTCTCTAATTTTCGCTCTGGCGTTGGCTTCAATTTCATTCGGCTGCGGAAAAAGCACCGAACAGAGCCGCGACAACGCCAAATCCCAACGCTTCGATTCGTTCCAATCGATCCAAACCCACCTCGCTTCAAAGGGTTTGGATCTCAAATACAGCACAAGCATCACCGATTCGCCGGATCGCCCGGCAGTTTGGTTTTATCGCGACTTTGAAGCGAGAGTTCTGGTCGCGAAGTGCAAAAGCGAACAGCAAGCGAAAGAAGCCGCCGGGACTGACCCTAACGGCTTCGCAATCGGAGTTTTTGCGTTCACACCTTACGATCACACCAAAGAAGGAAAGTCTCTTCTCTCGGAAATCAAAAAGTCAATCAATTAGAAATCGCCACCGCGAGCCGCACGTCGAGCATCCCGTAAACCGCGATCAATCGCGTCGGCTTCTTCGACAAAGCCGCCCGGTCGAGCAATGTCACCAGCCAACCCAATCGGCACACCGCCAACCGCACGAGCGGCCGCATCCGCCGCCAGCCCGTCAAATCGACCCCACGGCCAGTTCCTTTTCATCCACTGAGCGATGTCCGCACAGACTTTGATTGCGGGGATAATGGAATCGTTCAACGCCGCCAAAGTCTGGTTCTTGATCTCCGCGACTGCGTTTTCCAGCGGCTCCATTGCGTTCTTGCGTCGTTGATCGGCTTGGGCCAGTTGCCGCGTGCTTCCGGCTTGCTCTCGCCCCTTCCGCATGTTTCGTTGCAGTTCTTGAACGTCGGTCTGAGCGAATAAGACGGCCATCTGTGGGGAGATTTCGGCGAGCTTGCGGGCGTTTGCTAATTGCTCGTCCGTTGCCTTTACGACCGCTTTCCGAAACTCGTTCAAAGCAACGCCGACAGCAACCACGGCGGCAACCGCGACTCCCGCCGCTCCTGCCCCTTTCGCAAAACCCTTGCCGCCCTTCCCCAACCCCTTCATCCCCGAAGAACCCTTGCCGCCGAGTGCCCGACCCGCGACCGCCTTCACTCTGCTATAAGCACGACCGAGACGACCACCGCGAACGGCATCCTTTGCTTGCCCAAAGAGTGACTTCGTTCGTTTTTTGGGTTTGGCACCAGACCCGCTACCGGTGCCAACGCCACCAGATTTACCAGAGGATTCGATCTGTTCCTTTTGATTCGCTCGAATCTGCTTCAAGCCTTCGGCGACCTCGAAGTTCAACAGGTCGAGTTCCGACCAGATTTTGACTTGTGTCGCGTTGCTCTTGCGGAGCAGGTCGAGCGATTCCTCAAATTGATCGTCTGTCACGACTATCCTCCGTTAAACCCCTTCGCAACAACCGCGACCACCTCGAACAACACTTTCTTCGCCCGCAACTCTTGTTGTTTCGCAATGTGGTCTCGCGACCACCAAATGCCAATCAGGATACGCTTGGGGAGTCGTGTTGCGTCAAGGGCGAATCCCGAGGCTGCGAGGTCACAAAAGGGCGAGCGGCTTCTCCCATCGCGTTCATTTCGACCAACCACCGAACCAGAACCGCGAACGCCGCCGCGTCCGTTCGCCCACCTTCTGCTAACGTTGGGATCCCGAACAACTGCCGCGACACATCAACCAACGTCTGCAACGCTTCTTTGCGTTGGCGTTCAAGATCGTCGCGAAGCATTCCGGGAACTGGCGGTTCTGACGCGAGTAGTTCCAAGTGCGTTGAGTAATCCGGGCAAAGCGATTCCAGTTCGCGACCAATCACAAGCGGATCAGCCTCACGCCGACGTTTGCCGTCGTGATAGCGATAGACCACATCCCGCGAACCAAAGAGCCAACGGAACAGACGGTAAAACATCGAGTGACCTCAAGAAAGTGAGCGAGTCCAGAGCGGAACATCTTTTGACGTGGTCGCGGTGGTCGAGCCGAACGGCCCCGCGAAGAACTCAACGCGAAACGGGTTCGCCTTCGACGCGAGTCGCGTACTGAATCCACCGCGAACAATCGCCTTCGAAAAACTCCAAGGCGTGTCGAGTGGTGCGGAAATGCCAAGCCGGAAGGCGTAACCAGCGGCACCGATGACCATGCCCGCTGTGTTCAGTTGACCGACAGTTGTTCGGTCGCCGCGACCTGTGATTTTTGCGAGGATAGTTCGATCCATCGCAATCAGGTTTGCGACGATGCGAGCCGTCTTGCCCATGTACTGCACATCGTGAGGGGCTTGCCCAAACACGTCGGACATGATGTCGGCAGTCAATTCCTGAACATCCATATCGACACCGGAATCGGTGTAGCCGAGCAGTTCGAGAGCACCAGCGGCACCGGTTCCGACGTAGACAAGAGCCGCACCGTTGACCGCAAAGCCATCAATCGCCATGTGATTCCCCTCCAAAAGTGGTCGTGCGACCAGAATAACAACTATTGTAATCAAATTGCGATAGAATGTGTTCAGCCAATTGAGAGAATCGCATGAGCCAGTTGACGTACAACGGGATCAAAATCCTGCTCAACAAGACGATGAGCTTGGAATTTGACACCAAGCGTGACAAAGTGAGCGGGCTTGACGTTCTGTGTAACACCGCCACAATTCGCGGTCGCGGTATCGTATCGACCAACGACACGATCCCAGCCAACTCAGCGGCGACAATGGCAAGCCTGAAGCACATGCTCAACATGCCACGCCGAGCATTGACCTACGAAGTGAACGGAACCAATCTTGTCGAGTGGAATCCCGAAACTGAAGGGGCACCGGACGCGGATAACGGCCCAACGCCGGTATCGCCAGCCCGCGTGAGCGAGGTCACTCCCGGAACGTTCTTCGTCGAATTCGCCTATCGCGTTTCGACCTACGATTGTGATGAAACGAACCCGACAAACATTGTCACTTCAATTCGCTGGACGCAAACGGAGTCTTTTACCGAGACTTGGTTTTCGCGAATCACAACACGCGGAACGCTCACAGTTCGAGCCGACCTGCTCACGAACGCCGACAACTTCCGCAACCTCGTCACACCTCCGCTCTTGACGGACTACCAACGCGAAATCGCAGAATACGTACTGAATCCATCCGGCACCGAGTTAGATTTTGCGTTCGTTGATATTGAAAAGGACAGGCTCGCCCCGCGTGTGGCAATCAAAGCCGCCGGGCGATTCACTGTACAAGTTCAACAGCCCGGAGTGAAGCGGTCGGGCACAGTCGAGCTTACGCTCGAAGGACGAAAGGGCAGTTCTCGCCGAGAGTTACTTGTGACTGCGATTGCCATGGGATACGCGAAGATCAAGAGTGAGGGATTTATCGAAGGCGTTCCGTTGGTTTGGGGGAGTTTTAGCGAAGACCTATTCGAGCCAAAGATTTCAATGTCGATGACTGGCATGCTGTCGCCAATCGAACCGGGCGTTGCGGCTATGGGTTCCGTTGGAACTATGCCATTCCTCGGGCCGCGTGAAGGCGTTGCTCCTCCACTACGGTCTCGTCTTCTCGGATTGGTGTCTGGCGTGTTCCGCGATCCGTGTGCGGGTGCCGCTGCCGAAGCTATGAAAGCCGGAACAACCGGTGCCGTCGCGGGAGCAGCATCCGGCATACTCGCCGGAGTTGTTGCCGGAGCGACCGCGACTGTTTCAATTGGCGGAACGGGAATCGGTCGAATCGCTGCGGCTGCAAGCCGATTGTTTGCCGACCTCGCCCCTTACGACGATTATCGAATAACGTCCGAATGGGTTCACGATACGGGCGTGAGGCTTCTGCCCGCTACCGGAACCGGTTCAGCGGCTCGAATTGCAAAGGCTATTACGGTTCACGGCGGGCGAATGACTCTCGAAGTGAACTGGACAGCCAAGCGTTCCGGCAAGCCACCAGAGTTGCCGACTTTCACAAGCCAAGACCAAAATATCGTCCCGCTGAAGGCTTCGGTGTTGCCAGCACAGCCCGAGCCAACGGCAGACGGCGGGATGCTGAGTTACCGGGTTTCTGGCCACTACATCTACGGCGTACTCGACCCCGAAAGAGCGAGCGTGTACGCCCCCATGCCGCCGTTCCTCAACGAGTCTCTGACAGCCGCAACCGCGATTGCTGCCGGTTCTTATTCGGATCGGGTTCTTTGGCGGCAAACGGGATCGCAAGGCCAAAACCCGTTTGTCGAGGGGCGGTTTGTGGTTGGTCAGCAACCCGACCCGGTAACGCCTGCTATAGCTGGGGGAGCGGCAGGAACGCTACCAAACGACAACGGCGACCAGTCCGCACCGCAAGGTGGTTTAGGTTCTGGTGTCGGTGGTGTTGGCGGATTACTCGGCGGGCAGATTCCAAACGCTTGAGGTTCACCCAATGCGTACCCTTCTCTCTTTGGCGTTCATCGCCGCAACCGCACAAGCGGCACCGGTTCCCAAAACAGTCGAATTGACCGACAAGCACATCGTCGGAGATTGGGAGTACGAGTACGGGAATTGGCCGAACGGGAAGATCAGCTTCAACGCGAACGGCGACTATTGGGCGTTCCACGAACCAGATAGCGACCTCTTCTATTCGGGGAAGTGGAAGCGAGAAGGCAACGCAGTCACAATCGAAGAATGGCGGACATGCCTCACGACGTTCTCGCGGTCTGGCCCAATTACCTACCGGTTCGACTTCGACAAAAGCCGTTACCCGAACCTCACCGGCACGAGTAACGGCTGCGTGAATGTCACGATCAAGAACCCGCGTCACTGATTGAGTCTGTTGCCCCAAACTTCGCGAAGGAAGCGAGCAATCGCGGTGTTCTCGCGGGTATCCGCTTCCAGTTCCTTTTCTTTGAATCCCTTGCACACATCGCAATCGCATTCCATTCGCGGCAGATCGACTCGGTGCCCGCACGCGGGGTTCAGGCAGTAAAGCGAGCGAACAAGAACGCCAATCGTCCCACACCACGAGCAGGTTACGCTTCGGCTGACCATGTGTGTTACTCCGGCTTGAGGGAGCCGCCCAGACTGTCTGAGCGGCTGAAAGTGGTCGTGCGACCACTTGTTACGCGGCTTTAACGGTCACGTCTTGCGGTAGGTCTGCAACAGCTACTTCCACTTCGACCGGTCGCGGTCGCGGCACTTTCACGACAATCTTCACAAGCCGCGTCTGCAAATCTCCCAATTCGCAGTAATTCTCTTCGTAGAGTTCTTTCAAGTCGTCCGCTCCTTTAGCGACCACGAAGTCGCCGTCTTCATCAACCAACACCCACATTGTGCATTCAACGTATTCCATCTCTCAATCCTCTTTGTTTGAGAGTCGCAACTCGCGTCTCTTCTACCATCATTCTACCATGATGTAGAAGTGTGTCAAGGTTAGTAGAAAAGATTTTCAGATTTTCTTTTTCAGCTTGGCTTGCTGGCGTAAGTACCATTCAAGCTCGCGAATGACCTTCCCGTTCTCGTCAAACACATAGCCACCGTTCGCGGACGCGCCGGGCTTGTACATGGGGTTGTCTCCGCGTCCCTTGCGTGTTTGGACACTTGGGTGAAGCCCTGCCGCAATGAGTGCGATTCGGATTTTCTTCACGGTTTGCCGCGAACATTCAAATTGAGTCGCTACAGCCCTATCGCTGGCCTCTTGCCCGCGTTTGGTTCGCAGGAAACGACGGACTTGCATTTTCACTTTCGCGAGTTTGTCCACGGTATCACCTATTCGGTTTGGTGTTTTGTGGTCGTGCGACCACTCACCGATATTGTCGCCAATCAAAACCGCGTTTGAAAGTCTACAAAAAATCAGTACCGAAATTGCGGTATATCTGTTGCCTGAGTGATTCACTCGCGTATCATGGCTTCGTGGGTGGTCGTGCGACCACTCGCACAGTGGGAGAGTGACCGAAGGAATGGTCGTTGATTCCGGGGCGGGCTGGCACCCGCAGGTTGAATTCGTACCGCATAGAGCCTGAAGGTTGGGAGAACTGGTTTATTGGCCACTGGAAGCAGTCCGTGATGCTCGGCACTCTCGCAAGAGACGGTCAAGTGTGGCACCAGCCCAAAGAGGGCCAATGCAAACCCGGTTCGATTCCGGGCGGAATCAATCCACATCCGGCAAGGAATTGCTGGCTTCTGGCGCCGTTAGCCGGGCGTGTGGAATACGGCTTTTAGCGGTGTGGAGAAGTGGTATCTCGCGTGGTTCATACCCACGAGGACGCAGGTTCGATCCCTGCCACCGCGAACAGACGGCGACCGCGACTTAGGCAATTGCGGTTTAATGTGGGGATATGACAACGCCTCGGAGATGAGCAGACTGAGCGACCGTGAACAAGAGTCACGGTGTAAGCCGCGAAACTCATGGGCTCCAATTAGTGACGACGCTCCGACACCCGCCCCTGTGCTAATGGGGGCAGTATGCTGCGGTATCATAATTGGCAATGAGCCGACTCTAACGAGTCGGATATGCGGGTTCGAATCCCGCCCAAAGCTTTTCGGGTTCCAAATTAGACTCTGATTGTCAACCGTCATCCGCTGTACGGGGCTGAGGCCAACAGTGGGGTAGCGAACCCCTCCGCGATCCAGAAGAAGAGGGGTGCAGAGAAAGCCGGAGGGCGAGTATCTGTACTGCATTGCCCCGCGAGGTATCCGAATCACGGCGGGGGTTGCGGGAAGACGCGATTCAACAAGACAAACCAAATCGGACAAACTTGTCTTGTGGTCGCACGACCACTTTTAGCGGTCAATCTTCCCCTTGCGGCACGCGGGGTGACATCTCGGGCGTGAACCAACAGCGAGAAAGCGAAATCAAAAACCACGGCTCCGGCGGGGGATGATTTTTCGACCGACAACCTGCAAAGGGGGTCGGTCTCTTCCCACCCACCAACAAGGGATAGAGTAAATGGACGATAGCAAGACTGAGACTAAACCTCAGTCATTGACAGTAGGAAAATCGAAAAACCCGTTTGGGATTGGGTTCAAGGGCGGTCGCAAGACTGGAAAACGGAACGAACCGGTTCCCGGTCGTGACTTGAGCGTAACTCAATTGGCTCGCGTTTTGCAGGTGTGCCCGAAGACGATCCACAATTGGGACGCGAAGAAGCTGATTGAGGGGGCTTATCGACTGCCGAACATCCGCCGCGACCGGCGTTTCCCGCCCGCTTCGGTGGTGAAGTTCTTGCGGTCGTGCGGCTTCACGGTTCCGCCCGAACTGACTGCTCTTGTCGTCGAAGGAATCGTGTGCTTTGCAACCGACCAACCGCCCGAACGACCGCGAGTGTTTCACACGACCAACCTGAGTTCTTTTGGCGTTGTTATCGCTCAGTCCCAGATTACGCGGGCTGTAATCGGCGACCAAAACGGATTGGCCGACGCTGCGGAAGCGGTGCGAGCCGTGACTGAACGATTTCCGAGTGTGGAAATCACGCTCCTCGTCGGTGCCGACGTTGTGGACAAACTCGAAGGCTATAACCTGCACCAATACAAGCGGATTATCGCGGGTTCGTATTGGTTCAATCTGCTCGACTAATACAATGAAAGTGGTCGCACGACCACAAGAGGATAACCGCGATGGCGATTACGTTGACGGGAACCGGGGGGTTGTTCACGCGACTCGGCAAACTCGGGAAGGTGCTTTACACTGTCAACGGCCAGCAAGCCTCTCTTGTGACAGTATTCGACGAAATTTCCGCACAGTACGCCAGTACTCTCAAAGACCGCTACGGGCAACTCGCGACTCAGCAAACCGGTTTGATTCGTTCGCAGACCGGTATCATTGGAGCAATCCAACAACTCGCTGCGAACACAATCATTGACATGGTCGAGGCTGACCAACCGGCAGCAGCTCGAACAATCGACGACGCACTCCGCGAAGTCCGCCGCCAGATGATCGCGGCATCCGCGACCGTGAAGGCTTGCACTGTTTCCGCGACTGTTGCGGCACTCGGAACGCCAAGCGGTTCCGGTGTGTTCGTCACATCGACAAAACGCGGTGACGGCTTGGTACAGGAGAACATGTTCGCGGAGACCGGGCGTCTTGTCTGCGTGTCGGATTCGTATTCTGGCGGTGCGACTGCCGGACGCGAATCGTTCCGATACGTCGGGGAAAGCTCGCTCGGTTCGCAGCAATTTAACTACGATTGGCCGCAAGGTTCTGACGCTCAGGTTTCTCTCAACGCTGTTTCTGCCGATCAGGACGCGAGCACGAGCGGAAACTTGCTCACAAACGGCGACTTCGAGGGTTGGACTGGTGCGACTCCGGCTCTCGATAATTGGGTGACCTCGCAGACGTGGGGCACCGACCTTGCCCGGAATTCGAGTAGCCCGTTTCGCGGAACTTACGATCTGAAGTTGATCGCGGGCACCGGCACTAACACCGCTATTACTCAAACCTTCGACGACTCGACCGGAACCAACGCCGAACTGCGACCACTTACAAGCTACGCGGTCAACATGTGGATGAAACGCTCCGGCTCGGTGTCCGGTGGCGTGCTGACTGTTGAGTTGATTGACGGCAGCGGTTCCGTAATCAACGACCAGCAAGGAGCCGCGAACAGTTTCACGAAGACGCTCAGCACACTCACGACCAGTTACGCTGCTGTAAACGGTGTGTTCCGCTTGCCGCAAGTGTTGCCTGCGGTCGTCAAGTTGCGGCTTCGACTTTCAACCGCGTTGACTGGTGCGGATGTTCTGCTCGACGACGTTTGCATGACTCCGCTTGTGTCGGCTTACCTCGGTGGGCCGGGCTTGTCGATCTTCAGCGGGTTGACCCCGTTTGTTCTGTCGGACACATGGACGGTCGCACAAACCAACAATCGCGGCGGTGCGACCTACCTCGCGACTTTTCAGGCTTTGTTCGACAGGCTGTTCGACATGCGGGCGAAGGGGATTCTGTTGCCTTCGGATGCGTCGCCAACAATCGCGGACACACTCATTACAGCGTGATCGCATGAGCAATAATCGCTATGTCGCGTTGCCGGGCGGTCGTCGTTGGATCGCGGGGAATATCATGGGCGTCCTTGTCGAGAATGTGCTGACTGAACAAGTGCCCGGTGCGGGTTCCGTTCGTCTCGAAATGGACTTCGGCAACCTCCGCGAAATCCTGAACGGTGCGGTGATTGATTCCTGCACGGTGTCCGCGAGCGGCGTTGGACTCGACGCACTCACGATTACATCAATCACAATCGAAAACGACTACACGGTTTCTGCGTTGTTCAGCGGTGGGGAAGCCGGAACGTATGCCGTTGTCTTCACGCCGACAATTGAGTTTGAGGACGCGACAACGCAAGTACTCCCCCCGCGAACCGCTACCCTAATCCTCGTGTGAACATGGTTCAGTTTGGCGTTCTTCCGACGACGCTGGATGTGGTTCTCGACAAACTCGCGAAGAGGATTGTCGAGAAGTGCAAGCTGCCGGAAACCGCGATAATCATGACCCTCGCGGACGATTCCGAGCATTTGCGGCAACCGCGAACGGATCGCATGGTTCTCATTCGACCGCTCAGCGGTTCCTCGCAAGTGGGGATTGCTGCGGGGGCGTTGCGGTTCTCGGCGGCTGTCGATTGGGAAGCGAGCGTGTCGCTTGCGTGCCGGTTTGCGAGCGACACGGAGTTGAGTTCGACACGCGAGTTTGCCGACCGCACACGTTCGATTCTCGCGTTGTTCCGCTCGCTGTACGACGGCCTGCACGGCTTCACGATGGAAAACGGCGACACGCCCGCGAAGTCATACCTCCGCGAACCGCTGCGGGGCGGCACATGGCGGCTACAGACTCGCCGGGAATCTCAGACAACGTGGAGTGTGATTACGACCAACTGGACACTGCCTTTTGTCCAAGAGATGCCAAGCGGAACCGATTGATTGCGTAATATTGGTATCAATTAACTCGCTTCGAGTGGTCGTGCGACCACTTTGGTAGAAGACTATGCCGATTACCTACGGCGGAATCGACTTGACCCCTGCCCCGTTCGCTCTCGAGGAGATTGAGCGATGGTGGCACGGTCGTCAAATTGTCGAGGATGAAAAGCCAATCTCAGGCGGCACTTCACATCTCCCCACAACACGAATCCCCGACCGCGAGCCGCCTCGCATCGGGGTGTTGCACTGGCCTACCGCCGCGAGTCGGTTCGCTCGGTGCCACTTGGTTGCGACAAGCGAGCAGGTCTCCCGGCTTCGCTCGCTTGCCGCAACGTCTCATGATCTTGTGATGAGCGACGGCGACGGCGAGATTTCCGCTGCGATGTTCATGTTGCCGTTGCGGCCAATCTCGCAACGTGGTGACGGTCGCGAGTTGTACCTACTGACTTTGGTGGATGAGCGTTACCATTGGTGGACGACCTCCCCCGACTTGTCGTCCGCGACAATCACATCATGGGATGATCTGTTCACCGACCTTTTTACTAATCTTTCGGTGACCGCGACGGTTGATTCACCACACGCGGCTTACCTTGCTCCGAATATGGCTCGCTGGGGTGTGCAGTTCCAGCCGACACCGCTTTTGATTGACGCGGCAGCGAAGATGGTCGGAATGCGGACGTGCCGCAAACTCGACGGCACCGTTGCGATTCAGAACTACGCGACCGCTGCAACCGAGGACGAAACTCGCTGGCAGTTGTACAAGTACGAAACGCTTTCCGGTGGGCGGTTGCTCGCTGCCGATATTGGTAGTTCGGTGCCCGAATCGGTTTCAATCGACTTTCCCGGATCATCTGCCTCTTCCACATCCCGCACGCTTTCAGGCTTGGCGTTATCTCAATACCCCACTTCGGTCGGTGTTGCTGGCAAGTCCGGCTCTTGGGTGGCTGACCCTGATTCCGCGACCATGACAGCGGGCGAAATCACGGCATACGCCGACCAAGCCGCGACCGACTACTATCTGTGGCAGTTGTCGCTCACCGATGTGACGCTTCGCGGGGTTCAACCGGTTCAACCGACCGCTCTCGACCACTGTGTCGAGTGGGTATTCGGCACAAGCGAGATTCTCACGCGGATTATCCGTCTGCCGTTCCATGACGCGAACATCTACGGTAGCCGCACAACCGGAACCGGTACGACGAGTTGCGGCGACTTTCGCACCGAATGCGAAGACGGTTTCCTTGTGCGGTATCGCTGTAACGAATTGGGCGAATGGGAATTCGACGCGGATCTGGGCGTTCCGTGCGAAACCAGTGACGGCGGATCCGACCAAACCGGAACCGGAGTCGGAACCGGTGACGGCGGCACACCTTCGCAACCCGGTCGCGAATACCCCGCGATCATGGAGTTTGTTCGGAAAGCCTGCCTCAAGACCGCGACCTGTCTTGTGATCACATACGCGGACACGGACGCGGGCGTTTACCACATCGACCATGCGGCTGCTGCGAGTATCTACCTAATCGAGGTCGATGCGACTGGCGGAAACATTGACATTACTCTCCCGCCGTGGTTTGCGGCTGGCGCATTTGTCTTTGCCAGAATTGATTCGTCCAGCAACACAGTTAAGATTTTGGCGGACGACCCTGACCGAATCAACTCATTGGACGAGTTGACCGACGTTCTCACGACGCAGTGGTCTGGGCTGATTGTCGAAGCCCGGTGTGCAGCTGGAACCGATGGAGGTTGGATCGGGATTCCGATTGGCGAAGCGACTTCGGGCGGCGGCGGCAGCGTGTGGTACAACGGTACGGGCGCACCAAGTTCCGGACTCGGGGCGAATGGCGATTACTATCTCGATAACGCAACTGGCAACGTGTACGCCAAGTCTGGCGGCGCATGGTCGATTGTCGCGAACATCAAAGGCCCAACGGGAGCCACTGGTTCTACGGGGGCAACAGGCCCGGCTGGCCCGGCCCCAAGCGGAACCGGTATCGTCACGGTGAATTCGAGTGTGCTGGGCACGCCCGCACCATTGAGTGGCGACGTGACCACGGTCGGGGCTGGATTAACGACAACGATTGCGAACAACGCGGTTACGACGGCCAAGATTATTGACGATGCGGTTACGAACGCGAAACTCGCGAACATGGCGACCCTGACAATCAAGGGGAACAACACTGGTTCGACTGCCGACCCGCTGGATTTGACAGTAGCACAGGTTCAAGCCATGTTGCGGGCTTACCCTGCAATGGTTCGGATTCTTGCGGCTGACACCGCGTTGGTGAACAACAACCTCATGCAGAATTGGTTTACCACAAACCCGAGTCTGCCGCTTGCCGCAAACAAGTCTTACTACTTCGAGGGATGGTTCATCAGCACGAACGGGGCGACTTCACACGGCTTGAATATGCAATTCGCGGCAATTGCGGGAGCGACAATCGCGTGGGGATTCTCGGGGAGCAAGTCGCAACTCAACGCACAAGCTATCGCAATCCGGCACGGACAGAACAACACCTTTGCAACACCGGTCAACGTAACAACGGCATCGACTGTTCTCGGGAACGAGGTTCGGGTCTGGGGCGTGATTCGCACGACACTCGCGGGTAATTTCACGCCTCAAGTTGCACAGACTGCCGCAAGCGGGGTGTTCACAGCTTTGCGTAATACGTTCATGCGAGTCGTCGAACTCGGAACCGACACATTCGTGAATAGCGGGGAGTGGATTTAATGGATGAGCTTGAAACAACCCGCCGAGCGCTTGCTGTGGAGATGGAGCGATACCAAACGCTCGCGGCACAGCATCAATTACTGTTGATCGATCACGACCAATTGACGGCTCGTGTCGATGAGTTGGAAGCCGAGAACGCACGCCTGCAAGCGGAACTCGATGCGCTCACGCCAGAAGACCCCGCGAACGTGCGAGCGGCAGCGATTACCGCACTCATGACATCGACCGCACCAAGCGACGTTGCAACGCGGGCATTCCTGCGGGACGTGTACACCGCGATTAACTTGATTCGTGTTCATCTTGGATGGTCAAAAGAGGATGAGGATTCGATTGTACCGCGAGTGATTGCGGGCGTTCGCGGTGGGCTTGGTGACCCGATTCCGCCTGAATCGTTACCGGGCGGGGGTGGCTAATGGCAACGCGGATTGTGGGCGTTACGGTTGAGACCCAGCGTGTCGAAATTCGAGCGTTCGCCCGGTTCTCGGATGTTGAATGCGTTGACGATCCGACCGACTGTTGCGAAGACCCGGTCGGCGACACCATCGCAACTCCATGCTGCGAAGACAACGCGCCCGCGTCGCTGAACATGGTCGCGACCGGCCCAATCGGTGACGAAGGGGCGGAATGCGAATTCGAGATAGTGCTGACGGTTGACCGGGCAAACCCGGTCGCATGGAGTGGGCAGCAAGACACCGAATGCGCGTCACTGTTCGCGAAAGTTTGGTGCGTGGTCGTTGACGCGGTGACCTACTGGACAATCGCGGGTGAATGGCGGTCGCCGAATGGTGAGTTGCACCGATTCGAGCAGGCTCTCGAACTCGACGGGCAGTTCCTCGTTGCGGACATCGAGACCGACGACGGCACGCTTGCTATCGTGATTGATTGGCCTTGCGGAACCGGTGAAACGGTCGTGACATCGTGCGGCGTGATTCCCGTTGACGCTTATGCCCACATCACCAACGGTAGCGGGTGTGCGTGTCTCGTCGGCACCTACCCGGTGCGGTGGAATGGTTCGGCTTACGCACTTGTGACTCCGACGACTGTTTGCGGTGGGCCGCTGAATATCGGCGTTGCGTGCGGGAGCGGTACTTGGGTTGGTTCGGTCGGATGTGCGACCGGTGGAACGCCGACCGCGCCGACATCGACAAGCACAAGCCCGTTCTCACTGACATGGACGGGGCTTACTCCCGGTGTTACATGTTGTACCGGCACAATCAATCTTGTAATCGACACGACACCATGACACCGCGAGACAAACTGAAAGCCAAACTCGCTGAACGCCGAGTGGTCGCACGACCACTTTCCCGCGTGTCGCTTCCCTGTGTCCATGAAGGGCAGTTGTTGGAGCGTTGCCGTACATGCTCGGCGACTTCCGAGGGGCGGCATGTTCGCGAGTGCGACATCCACGGCACTTGCACGCGGTCGTATGTCTCGAGTCGCGTGTGGTCGTGCGACCACTGCAAACAGTACGAGCCGGACGTTCCCGCCGAACCAACGCAAACCGAAAAGCCAAAGGTGACACGCGGGCACGTTGCCCCTCTCGACGGCGGTTGGCAAGGGCGTTCCGCGGTCAAACCGAATCACTTCGACGTGACGGTTGTGATTCCGCACCTGAACACACCGCGATTACTCGATCTTGTGGTGCAGATGTGGAGATACCAAACGATTCGCCCATACTTCCTCGTGATCGACACCGGTTCCGACTGGCAGACATGCACCGAATTGGAGACCAAGTTACGGGCTTCGGATTGTGAGGTTCACTACATCCGGGCGCACGCTTACCGGCATTCGTCGCAACCGGTCACGTCTGCCCTCGACCTCGCCCACACGCTGTGCCGCACGGAGTACCTGTTCCACACGCACTCAGATGTTTTCCCGATCCGACGCGATTTCCTTGCGTTCCTTCGCGAACAGACTTCGACCGCAAGCCCCGTCGTTGGTTGGCGTATGTCCCCGCGAACGTCGCCACGTGGGAGCGTGACGCGGAACGAGTGGTCGCGGTGTGTGAGCCATACCGCGACCATGATCCACATGCCGACCGCACACCGGGCAAGACTGACGTGGGCTATGGAAGCCTACTTCGCACGTCGCCCGCACGAGAGAAGCGATACCGTTGGCTGGCCTGACACCGAATCGCCTTTCTTCCTCGCGATGAGTGAGGCGGGGATCGAGCCGGTTCTTTTGGGTGAGGAACCGAACTTCGAGCGGCACACGATTGAAGCCGGTGGGATTGCGTGGGCGGAACATGCTCGCAGTTACACCGGAGCAAAATTGCAAGGCGGATTGATCGAGAAGAAAGTGTCCGCGTACATGTTGGACGCTGAAAACGAAGCACGCGAACGACTCAAGAAATGGGAGGGGAGCTAATGCCGAAGAAGCAACCGAAGACTTCGCGGAAGAAGAAAACGCCGCCGTATGTGGTCACGCGACCAACCGGATTAGCCCCCGGCCATGTCGAGAGTACAGTCACGTTCAGCACACAGCGGGCGCTCACCACTGGCCAAGCCGCCGCGATTATTGGGATGAGCGACCAGTACGTTAAGAAGTTGTGCGTTAGCGGGATACTCCCACACTGGCAAACCGACTTCGGCGGTGACCGGCGAATTTGGCCTCGCGACCTCGTGAATTACATGCGGTCGAAGGGGATGCGTATTCCGCAGCAACTTTGCGAATACCACGCGGTTCGATTCGGCGTGAACGCCAACGAATTCCCGCAACTGCAATTAGTCGATCTGGTGACGCTCGCGGAAGTGCTTGCGGTTCGCCCGGTAACGCTCGCGGTAATCGGCGACCTCGAAGGTCGGCAGGTTTCGACCGTCGCGGCAAACATGATTCGTTCACGGTGCCCACATGCCCACATCACCCTCTACGCCTCTGAGGATTGGCGTTGTGATGTTACTCCGCCGTGGTCGGCAGTCGCCAACCGAGGCAATCATGATTGGGTGAATGTCTCGATCCCACAGGAGCCAGCAATTGGATAGCGAACAACTCTATCCCGGATTGAGACATTGGGCGGAAGCCCACGCTCCGCTCTGGTACTTGCAGGCGATGCAGGTTCTCGAATTGCTCAAAGAGCGTGAGCAACTCATCGCCAGAATCAAAGAACTCGAAAAACCGAAGGACGAACCATGAAAATCATCACGAAACCCGCTGCCCACATCGCAGGCGAACAGTCTGGCGACGAAAGTGGCTGGTATCATCCCGGAATTGATGAGTTAAAGAAGTTGGGCAAGCGGCCATCGGAGAATACCAATGGGTTTTTCCTTTGGAAGCGTGGGGATACTCAGGCTTATGAGATTCCGCAAGACTGGTTTGGAATCCTGTTCTTTCAGGTCACTGGTAAGAAGCACCACGGCGAAGCAACCGTTTATTGCAACAGCGAAGCGGAAGCAATGCGAGAGGCGGCGATTGCGTTCATGCGGCTTCCAGATTCACGCCAAAAGGAGTTGACACAGTGAGGATTATTACAGAACCAAGCGTATACCTCGTTGGCAAACAGGTCGTCAACGATGCGGAACTCGAACGGTTCTTGGCCGATCACGGTGTGAGTTGGGAAAGCGATAGCGAAGTCGCGGGCGAAGTGTTGACCGAAACCGCAGGCCGTGTGTGTTATATGTCGTTCGCGAAGCCGCGACCGGGCGGGAACGCGGCGTATCTCGCGCACATCAAGGAAGTCGGCCACGGCAGCGTCCTTGAACACGCGGTCTACAATCTGCTCATCACCGGAGTGTCGCGCAGTCTCACGCACGAACTCATCCGGCATCGCGTGGGTATGTCGCCTTCGCAGTTGTCGCAGCGATATGTGGATGAGAGCGTCGCGGAGTATGTTGAGCCGGACATCATCGCCAATGACCCGGAGTTGCACGCGATTTGGCTGGACGCGGTGCAGCACGCTCACGCGGCTTACACAAGGCTTGCGGATTCCATTATCAACAAGTTCGGGAAAACTTGCCCACATTGTCACGACACGCGAGTTAATCGCAAAAGTGGTTGGTGTCCGGGTTGTGAAACGTATACAGGCGGCCGCATTACTACCGAAGAGAGAAAGGCCGCGCGGCAAGCCGCGCGCAGCGTGTTGCCGAACGCGTGCGAGACGAAGATATTTGTGACCGGCAACGCCCGCGCTCTCCGCCACTTCATCGAGATGCGCGGCTCGGCTCACGCGGAACCGGAGATTCGCAAACTCGCGACCGCGGTCTTAGATGTGCTTGCGAAAGAGTCGCCCAATCTCTTCGGCGACTACGAAAAGATCGCGTTGCCAGATGGCACCTTTGAACTCACCACCCCATTCAAAAAGGTGTGAAAGTGGTCGCACGACCACAAGACAAGTTTGTCCTATTTAGGTGTTAAATGCAACTTTCACGAATTCCCGACGATCATGTCCAATATGTCGCGGTTACGTCCTCGAACGTCGCCGCGATTGGCTACGACCCGTCATTTTCTCGGTTGTTCGTGAAATTCCTCGACGGCTCGAAGTATGCTTATGACCGCGTCGAGCGGTCATTGTACGACGGTTTTCTCGCCGCAGAATCGAAAGGGAACTACTTGTGGCGGGTAATCCGCAATAAAGGCACAGATTCCCTGTATGCTTACCACAAGCTCGCCTAATATCTTTTGTGGTCGCACGACCACTTTACCCGGTAGAATGGTGCGAACATGATTCGGGCGTTAATGTCTTTGGTGTTGGCGTTCACGGTTGCAAAGGGTGTTGAGTTTCACCACTGCCCGCCGCCGATGCCCGGGATCCTGCCCGGAGAGCGACCGGTTGAAATTTCGCCCGATCCGATCCCGATCAAGAAAGAGAAGCAATGAAGAGCGGCATTTCAACAAGTTCCGCATTACTCTGTATGCTTGCTGTGTTTATCAGCGGGTTTGCAGTAGCAACTACACGCAGCAACTCAGAACTGCGGAAGCGTGAAGCGGAATTCCTCAAAGACTATCAGGCAATTCAAGGAAAATCCAAGACACTCCAAGAAGAGGTATCCGGTTGGCGGAATGTGGTTGTGCTACCAGTTGACCGCGAGCCACAAATTCCGGTCGATCCTTCGCAGGCAATGCTTGCCCCGGTCAGCGATGGGATGCCGAACCCAGAATACAAACTCCCACCGGGAGAACTCGCACCCGATCAAGTGGTTATCCTGTCGGAAGCTGGCGACGTTGCGGATTGGGGACACGCTGTAATCGGCGTACCGGAAGCGTGGAAGAAGACAAAAGGGAAAGGTGTTCGCGTTGCAGTACTCGACACCGGTATCGACCACCGGCACCGCGACCTGAAGGGCAAGATCGTCGCCAGCAAAGACTTCACCGGTTCGCGGTCGGGGGATTCGGACGTTCAAGGTCACGGCACCCACTGTGCGGGCGTGGTTCTCGCGGCAGAGAATGGCGTGGGGATGGTCGGCGTTGCACCGGAAGCCGAATTGATTGTCGCGAAGGTACTCGACGACAACGGGAGCGGTCTCTCGACTTGGATTGCTGCGGGGATTGATTGGGCGGTTGAGCAGAAGGCGGACGTTATCAGCATGTCACTCGGCTCGCCTGCGGCAGACCCGCGAATCAAAGCCGCGTGCGACCGGGCACGAGCGAAGGGCGTGATCGTGATTGCCGCAGCCGGGAACGAAGGCCCGCGTGAGGGAACTGTCGGTTATCCGGGCAGCTTCGACGGCGTGGTGTGTGTTGCGGCAGTCGATAACCGGCTCGCGGTCGCGGGTTTCTCGTCGCGTGGTGCGGCTGTCATGGTCGCGGCTCCGGGCGTGAATGTCCGTTCGTGTTATCCCGGCGACCGGTTTGCGACCATGTCGGGAACTTCGATGGCGACGCCGTATGTTGCGGGTTGTGCTGCCTTGCATGTGAGCTACTGCAAGGCTAACGGAATCAAGACGACACCGGAAGCGTTCACTCGGTTGATCGAGAAGACCTCGAAGGACTTGCCGCCGAACGGTCGCGACACCGCGAGCGGGTTTGGTCTGGTTCAGCCCGCGAGCATGTTCCCGCCAAAGACCGAGCCGAAAGACCCGCCAGTTGGTGCGGATGTGATCGAGATTGTTCCACCGGCTGACCTTCCGTTGACTGCTGGCGGGCGTAAAATCAAGCGGATTATCCTTGAACTGGAACCGCTGGTGAAACCGTGACCATCGCCGACGAAACAATTGAGACCGTATACGTTCCTTTGAACAATCAGATGCGATTCTACCCCAATCCATACGGGAATGGGGTGATGTTGGCTCTTGAGAGGGGGATACCGTGTGCGGCGCACACACAGGTATTCAGTGCCCACACAACGGATCATCTTGAATTGGGTGTAATCCAGTTGGCGGTTGAGGAGATGCGGGAGGAGTTAAATCGACAATACGAAGCGTTCGTCGATTTGATTGCGACACTGCAAATGGAACGGGTTTCTGAGCAGATCGCGGATTTGTTCTTTGGTGACTTGGTTCGCCGAGTCGCAACAAAGAGCTTACCTGAAGCAGTGCGAAAGTTTAACATGAGCGCCAACCGCCGATTGATGGTTCTCGGACTTAACCCAAACGAACCGCTCACTTGCGTTTGTGGGCGTTGTCGCGGCAAAAAGTTCGACGTGTTCTCTCCACAGCGTGCATCGCGAAAGTGCCCCGCTTGCAAAGGTCGTGGTGTTATCGAAGTCCAGAAAATCAAGCGCTGAAACAGAGGTGTTCCGTGATGCTCGCGTTCGTATTCGCCCTGATCGCGGTTAACGTCTGCGGGGTGTTCCTCGGATACATCGCGGGAGTTCTCCGCGAACGTCTCTTGTGGGTTGAAGCAGGCAAGCAAAAGCAAATTGTCGAAGTGGATAACGAGCGTTACAAGGTGGAGGAAATCACATGACCGAACGCCAAAAACAACTCCGTGATTGGTTCTTGACTGCGTTGCTGATGGTCGCGGTCTCCGTGGTCGTCGGTGTGGTCAACCGCTATCTCGGAATCCGCGTCGAAGTCCCACCGCCTCCACCGGTCACGGTGATCGTCGAACCGGGCGGCGACCAACCAAAAGTCACGGTCACACGAACGCCGTGAAACTCGCTGCGTGTAGTTCACCGGCCAGAACGTCGGGTTCCTCTGTGGGAGGGTAGCCCGAAAATAAGTGGTTCAATTCCACTCCGCAGCACTTCGCCCCAACAACAGGAGTTTATCTCATGC
>JACCDR010728146.1_pt1 | contig 47447 bp, 61 predicted proteins | sample 7446431 | NCBI WGS metagenome assembly JACCDR01 (sample SAMN15323443, study PRJNA562643) | freshwater metagenome | isolation source: river surface water | place: USA:Blue River Watershed | collected 2017-08-17 | reverse complement strand
GTCCTTCGCCCAGCGGATTCGTGCGAACACGCTGCGATCGACGCCGAGACGCGCGACGTCGAGACCGGCCTCCTGCGTCCCGTCGGCGGGCACCTCCTCGCGGTAGACGAGGTCGCGGTGTCGCTCCTGCGCGGCGTCGATCCACGACAACGGCACCAACGCGTTGTCGCCCTCCTCCGGGAACTGCCCGAGGACGCGGGACCGCCACATCGGGCTCGCCTCGCCCCACTCCTCGCGACGCTCCTCGACCCACTCACGAGTCACCAGACCGGGGATCACGACGTCACCAGCGATCAGATTTGGCGTATCGAAAGCGCTGATATGGAAGCACGACGCCGATCCCTTCCGCTTGAACATCTCGCGGAACGGACCACTGGGCTGGGTCGGGTTGCCGATCGCGAGGAGCCGGTCGTGCTTGCCGGTGAGCGTGGCATTGATCGCCTCCCAATGACCACCGGGTACGCCGGGAGCCTCGTCGAGGACGAAGAGCGTCCCGCCCGGTGTGTGGAAGCCCTGGAGGTTCACCTCGTCGTTGGAGCTGAACCCGATCACCGCCCAGTCTTCGTCGATGCGGATCTCAGGCGCTCGTGGTGGGAGGTGACCACCGAGTGGAAGCCCAGCGTCGGCGGCGGCGCGGTAGAGCTTGCGGATCTCCTTCCACAGCAGCTCGCGCACCTGACGGCCTGTAGGGGCCGTGGTGACGACGGTGCGGTAGGGGCCAGTGAAGGCGTAGGCGAGGGCGGTCACGGCGCCCACGCGGGTCTTCCCGGCGCCGGTGCATGACGCCACGCCGGTGCGCCGATTGTCTGCCACCGAGCGGATGATGGCTTCTTGGAGATCGTATGGCTCCTCTTGGAGCACCTCGCGCGTGAAGCGAAGCATCGCGGCGGCGGACGGAGGAACAAGGCGAAGACGCGTCATGCCTTGGTGTACCCTCGCGGCATGGCAAAAAAACAACCAGCACCCGCACCGACCACACCGACGACGGAGACGTGGAACGGCCCGACGTCTCTGCGATCGCTGCTCGTCCCGATCGACACACTCACCAGCGATCCGCGCAACGCACGCGCGCACGGGGAGCGGAGCTACGACGCGATCTCCGCGAGCCTGCGACAGTTCGGGCAGCGCAAGCCGATCGTCGTCGACGGAACGAAAGTGATCGCCGGAAACGGTCAGCTTGAGGCCGCTCGACGCCTCGGCTGGACGCACCTTGCAGTGACGACGACCGAAGGGCTCTCGTCTGAGCAGGTGCGCGCCTACGCCCTCGCGGACAACCGCACCGCCGAGTTGAGCGAATGGAATCTCCGAGAGCTTTCAGCCATCGGCGTCGACGTCATGATCGACGTTGGTTGGACGATCGAAGAGATCAAAGACCTGCTACCTGTCGACGTGAAGATCCTCGACAAACCGACCCCGTCGACGCTCGACAAACCAAGCGAAGGCGGATCGCGAATCGTCCACACCTGTCCTCGGTGTCAATATGAGTTCTGACGTGCGCCTGGAGTGGATCGACACCCCCACCGTCAAGAAGGCGCTACGCCTCTGGTATTCACGACCAGAGGCGCCCAATGGCGCGATCAACAGTCTGGGCGTCTTCGAGTCGGGTCGCTTCGCCGGCGTCATCGTCTTTGGCAAGGGTGCGACGAACACGCTCGTGAAGCGGTATGGCTACGAGCAGCACCAAGGGTGTGAACTCGTACGGGTCGCCTTCGCGCCAGATCACCGTTTCCCTGTATCCAAGGCGCTCGGCATCGGACTGCGTCTTCTCAAGAAACAAGCACCCGGCCTGCACCTCGTGGTGACCTTCGCCGACACGACCCAGCACCACGGCGGGATCTATCAGGCGACAGGGTGGATCTACACCGGGACCACCAAGTCAGCGGTTGAATACGTGATCGACGGTCGTCAGTTTCATGGACGCTCTTTTCGAGCGATGCCCAAGGAGCAACAGGATCGCGCCACCAAAGTGCTTGGCACCGCAAAGCACCGCTACCTGTATCCGCTATCAGAAGAGGCCCGTGACAGGGTGCGCCCTCTTGCACTACCGTACCCAAAGAGTGCGTGCGTCCCGACGGACCCCCTAGGCACCACCTAGGGGAGCGGCGGATTGACACCGACCCGCACGCTCCACTATCTACTGATCGCACAAGACGCGGGAAGCGTCGCAGGAGGAAGCCATGAAGGCTCTGTGTATGCGTCAGCCATGGGCCGATCTCATCGTCGACGGGATCAAACCAATCGAGAACCGGTCGTGGTCGACCTCGTATCGAGGACCGATCGCAATCTGCGCCTCGAAGACACCATGTCGACATTCGACGCGAGACGCCAAAGCGGTTTGTGATCGCCTTGGGCTCACCCTGTCCACACCAACCGCCTTTGGCGTGGTGCTCGGTGTCGTCGATCTGATCGACGTCGTCGAAGACTCAGCTTCACCATGGGCTGAGCGAGATGCGTTCCACTGGATACTTGCCAACGCCCGACGCATTGAGCACCGACCAATCAAGGGTCAGCTCGGACTCTTCGCGCTCCCGTCCTTCTGACGCTGGAGGTCGCGACACAGTCTCTTGGCGCGAGCGAAGGCCACGCCAGCGGCCTCCAGGTTCTCGGCGCGGTCACCGCCACACCGGATGGCCTCAAGATGCATGAGCCCGAGGTCGGCTTGGGCCTTCGCCTCCTCGGCCTTGTCCCGTCGGAGCTGCATACCCTTGATGCGCTGACGGGCCTTGGCGATCTCGTCCTCGATCACTCGCCACCCTCTTCGGACTCGGACTCAGCGAGGATCGACCGGAGCGCGTCCACCACGGTCGTCGGTCCCGCCGGCGGAAGCGGCCCGAGTCCGTTGGCTCCGACCTGCGCCTGGGTTGTGCTCGGGAGGCCCACCGAGAGACGCTCGAGCTCGGCCAGGGTGCGGATCGTCGCGCCGTTCCTTTGGACCATCCGCACGAGGTCGCTGTCCTTCACCTTGTCGAGGGCGAGGGTGCCGGTGTTGATCCGTCGGGCGAGCTCGGCCACCGGCGCAAGCAGGGTCGCAATGTGCTGGCTGGCGATCTTGGCGTGCCGCTCCCCAGCCTCGCGGGCCTTCGAAGCGGCCTCCGCGCTTTGGATGCGGTCGAGGTGGGCATCCCACGCGGCTGCTCGTTCGCTCCAGCGCCAGCGCTTCGCCGCCCTCCACGAGCGGTTGATCTTAATCCCGTGCGCCCGCTCGAGCATCATCAAGGTGCGGGTGCGCCCGAAGTCGCGGTAGGCGGCGAAGGCGGCGAACGAGGGCCCGTTCTCACCCGGCTGGCGCTCCCACAGCGGCTCGTGCGTCAGGTCGCGGGGCTCGTGGTTGTTCTTTTTGCGCTGGGAGCCGGGCGCGATGGGCGAGCGCAACCCGACCGCTTTTGCGCCCTCACGCGTCGAAATGTCGTCTTTCTGCACGGTTTCAGCCTCTTTCCGAGCCAGCTTACACCGATTCCCTGTCATTTCGGCCCGTCTTCGCAGACGTTGAGCGATCGGTCGGCACCATCCAGGACTGAGGAAGCGGCCCGCACCCCTGCGGGAGCCACCAAGCCGTCGCCCAGGTGCTCTCGGTGTCGTTGCACTGCTGTCGAAGCGCCTGCCTATCTCCGACTCCATCAATCCAGACACGCCTAACGATAGACGAGAAGGCCACCCCGTCGAGGGATTGTCCACGCTCCTCCTCGTCGAGGGCGCGCACCTGAATCGATGTGAGCCCGACGAGGTAACACACGCGGCATCGGTACACCCACGGCGTGCCGTCGGGCTTGCGCTCGAACCGCATCGGCGCGCCGCACTTGCACCAGTCGGTCATACCCACCCCTTCACGAGGCCGAAGCGGCCGGCAAGGTAGGGTGGCTCGCCTTCGACCGTGAAGTCCCAATGAAACTGGCGCGACACGTCGCGATTCACCAATGTGCTGCGCACCGAGCCACCGATGCTAATCCCCACGACGGTCGCGTGATGCCGGTCGGTCTCCCTTCCGGTGTGGTGGACCCACGTCACCTTGTCGCCCACCGCAAGAGAGCCACGTTCGGCCCACCGGATGGGCGTCGGCGCCAGCATCTCCTCCGTCCGAGCTCGCATGCGCCTGGCCACTTCGTCGGGGTCTTCACCCTCGGCGCGGATCTCAGCCTTGATGGCATCGATCGGCTTTGCTGCGATCTCGTCCCACACGGGATCGACGTCGGGCTTTGGCGCGGCCCGCCGTGTTGGATACGGCATGCCGGGTTCCCACTCCCGCGCCGGCATCGACGGTTTTGGGATCGTCTCGACGATCACATCGCTCTCAGCGAACACCCGCACCGCGTGCTCGTCCGCATAAGGTTCGGCGGCTACGACGCGCACGATGCCCGCGTTGATGATGGACCGGGCGCACCACGCGCACGGCGACGTCGTGACATACAGCGTGGCGCCCTTCACGGGCACGCCGTGGCGCGCGGCCTGGGCGATGGCGTTGCTCTCCGCATGCGCGCAGCACACGACGTCGGCGCGCTCGCCCGACTTGAGCCCGACGCGGACGCACGTCGTCTCGTCGCGATGTGGCGCACCGCGAGGAGGACAGTTGTAGCCGGTCGCGAGGATCGCCTTGTCCTCGGACACGAGCGCCGCGCCGACCTGGCGCCGCACGCATGGCGCCCTCTCAGCGACGACACGCGCGATGCTCATGAAGTAGTCGTCCCATGTCGGGCGGATCATCGGCTCACTCTTCGTGCAAGTCGCACGCAGGCAATCCGTGCATTTGCCGTCTTCCATGACTTCGCGCGCCTCGCGGCATTCAGAGCACTTGGCCAGCAGAACCTTCGACGACGGTCGGCACGAGCAATACCCATCGTGGTTCTTCGGCAGCACGCACGGGTCTTTACACGATGGCTTGCCGCAGTGTGCGCCGCATTGTTCGTCTTTCGTCATGAGATCAACCCTTCCGAGCGCAGAAGCGCCCACGTTTCGCTGGCGGTGAAGTTGCCGCGCACCTCGCCCTTGTCGTCAAGGATCAACTTGGTGCCGGGAAAGCGGCCCCGTTCCGTCGTGTCGATCGCCGACCACCCGACGGAACGGAGAGCCTCGTGGAGCGTGGTGGCCTGCAACGCGGCCTCCAGGCGGTCCTCGAGATCCACCGGCGCATCGAGCGGAGGATCGACGCAGTCGACGTCCTCGGCGTGGCGGCGGTCGCACAGGTCGCAACGGGTCATCGGCGCGCCTCATCGATCAGAGCGGCGACGCCCACACCGAAAACGGAGCAGACAACCACCAGCACGAGTCCCGTCAGACCGTGCGCGTCGATGGCGAGTGCGGTACCGCAGCCCATCGCGACAACGCCGTTCACGGCGAGGATCCGACGAAGACGCTTCACTTCCGCCCAGGCAAGATCGCGCTCGCGAACGACCTTGACGATGTCCAACGCGCTCCCGACGTAGGTGGTCACTGCATCAATGCCGTTTCGCGCCCTACGCTCTGCGGCACGTTTGATGAGACCGATCATGCTGCACCACCCTTCTCCGCGAGCTCGGCGAGACGACGGCCCAACGCCTCGATCACCACCTGCCGCTCACGGGCCACGGCGCGGGCGTCGCGGGCCGCCTGGAGGAGATCATTGTTCGTCGCCAGCAAGTCGTCGCGGCGTTGGCGGAGCTCGTCCACAAGCGCCACAAGGTCGGCGTGGGTCTCGTCGTAGCCCTTGTACTCCTTCAGCAGCGACGCGTTCGCATCCAGAAGAGCGTTGATCGCGCTGATGATGTCGACTCGGGAGAAGTCGCCGCCAAAGCCCAACTTTCTGGCGATGTGCATGACGAGACGATCCACACCGATCACCGGCTCACAGTCGTGAGCTCTGCATTCTTCGATGAGGGCAGGGATCACCATGGCAACCGCAACCCAGTCGCGTCGCGCTCTCGCATTCTCAACCACGTCGACGATGTCGGTTGGCGTGGTTGATCCACCAGTCGGCTCGGGTTGTTCCGCGCGAACGTGCTCGATGGCCTTCGTCGGGTCGGCGGTGCGCCAGTCCGGCCACTCCCGCTGTCGGTTGACCCGCTGCTTCGCGACGACGCCATCGGCCACCTGCTGCGGGGTGAATCCGGCACGCCATGCGCCGTCCATCGCAAGGATCATCACGTCGACCCATTCGCGGAGGTCTGTCGGGTCGGCCTCGATCTCGGCCAGCTCCTTGCGGATGTGGGCGACGGTGCCAGCGGGGCGGGGGCTGGGACCGAACGTCCTCTCTGACCACTCCTTCTGCTGGGCCACGATGGCGGCGAGGGTCATCTCTCCTTCAACCTCGGGCATGGCCTCGAACGTCACCTCGGCCATGCGAGCAAGCACCGGCGTCGACTGCTTTTGCACCGCCTCGCGCGCCTGATGCAGATTTGAGCGCAACACCGCCACGACGTTCGCCAAAGACGTCAACTCACGCGTCACCGGGACGCTGCCAGCGGCCAACCATGCGCCATCGATCTCCTGCCGCAAGCGGCGAACCTCCGTCGCGAGATCGAGCACCTCGGACGCGGTCACCATCAGCTTTTCCGAGGCGTGGGACTTCGTGGCCTCGTCGACGAGACGATCGAACCACGCAAGCGCGTTTTCTTCTTTCATGTGTTCCTCCTGCGCGGGACCACCCGCGACATGCTGATCTCATATCACGAGATCGGCGCGCCCGCGAGTGCTAAGCGCGTCCGGTGTATCCCCCACTCGCGGGCGATCTTGCGAGCGGCCACCGTGGCAGCCGCCACCTTCTGCGGGACGCCGCGTGCGAGAGCTCGATTGGCGACGTCGAGGTCGCGCACCTCGTACGGGTCGGGTGAGCGCTCGGGGCTCCACCGGCCATCTTCGCCGAGCAACCCGAGGACGCGCCGACGTTCCACTTCCCAGAGGCGTCGGATCTCGTGTTGCTCGGAGGTGAGGGCCACGGGGTGTGATCTCAGCCCAGATCAGGCGGCGGCGCAAACCGGCTCGCCAGAAGGCCCAGATCGCGGGCCTCCTTCGGGTGCTCGTGGACCCACTGGTGGCATGACCGACAGAGGGCGCGCACGTTGACGTCGTCGACGATGGAACCGCCCGCCGACCGGCGCAGCACCTCGTGGACGTCGACGGAGCGGAGGCCGCATCGCTCGGCGGCGCGGAAGTGCTTGGCGCCCACGAGGAGATCATGGGCCTCGCACGTCGGGCGATCGGTCAGGATGCGAACAACGAAGGCGCGACGTCCCTCAGTGTCAGACGCGCCGGCGTAAGCGCGCTCCGTCTTGGCGCTGCGGGCCTTCAATCGGGTGCGGCGTTGGAGGGGTGCGCTGCGCTTCACAGAGGTTCTCTCCATTCCGCGAGGAACGTCCTCGCCGACTTTGCGGCCACCCAGCCGCGCACGATTTCCACCGCCTCGTCGATCACGTTGTCGCGCTGCCGCGGTGTGAGCTTCGCCCATGTGCCGCCGCGTTCCTTCACGAGCACCACAGCAAGCGAACGGGCGATCGCCTTCTCGGTGCCGAGGATCCATGGCACCTGCGGCGCTTGGTCAGTCATGCGATCCACCAACAACGTCGGCGACCACGCGCCCGACCACCTCGGCGACCTGCGGCACCACGGCGTTTCCGAGCGCCTTCAGCCGGTGCCGGTCGTTAGCCAGTCGTCGTCGTCGAGGTCGGTCCACCCGCTTGGAAAACCCATCATCCATTCGACGAACTGCGGATGCAGGCTCCCAGCCGCACCACGCGCTGAGAGGCTCTCGATCAGAGTCCCGCCCTCTCGCGCCTTCGACGGCGTCATTAGCCCGCCATGTTCTGCCAGGGTCGCTGTCGGCGTCGGCAATAGTCCTGCCGCAGCGTAGTCCGTCAGCCGAGGCGAGTGGCCTCCCGCTCGCCGCTTCTTCGGCTCCTGCCCCCCCCCTCCCATCGCCATCGCTTGCCAGAGGCGTCGGCAGAAGGCCCCGACGAGCGAGCGTCTCTCTCGACGCTCGCTCGTGCCCAGGCTTCGCCCCACCACTGTTGCGTCCGTACTCCACAGCGGTCGGAGTCGGCAGCAACGACGAAGAGTCGCCGACGGAGGTGCGGTGCTCCGACGCTGGCAGCGGAGACCACTCGCCATGAGCCCATGTACCCGAGGTCGGCAAGGTCTCGCAGGACGACAGCGAGCCCCCGACCGGCGAGCGCCGCAACGTTCTCGACGACGACGACGCGCGGGCGGACTTCGCCGACGATTCGCGCGAACTCTCGCCAGAGACCCGATCGTGAACCCGTGATGCCTTTGCGCCGCCCTGCGTTGCTGATGTCTTGGCATGGGAAGCCGCCGCAGACGATGTCGACAAAGGGAAGAGCGCGAGCTGTACGCACATCGTCAAACCTCACGGCGTCGGGCCAGTGCCGCGCAAGCACGCGACGACAGAACTCGTCGACCTCGACCTGCCACAGCGTCGATGCGCCGGTGGCGCGCTCAAGACCAAGCTCAAGACCACCGATGCCGGAGAAGAGCGATCCGATCGTGATCATCCGACGTCACCGGGTACCGTCACCTGAATGACGGGCTCGTCATCGTCGACGAACGCGGTCACCTTCACCCTGTCGCGCACCTCTTCGCCGAGGCGCTGGGCCACCGCGTCGATGACGTCGCCGACCAGTCCAAGGTTCTGGATCGCGTGCTCAAAGTGGACCTCGAGGGCTTGCACCTCGATCCCGGCCTCGTGCTCGTCGCGATGCACGCGACCACGGGCGAGGCCTTCGAGCAGCGTGGTCACAATCTCCGGGTGCGCCGAGAGCACCGCCGACTGCTGTTCCGACCGGCGCGTGCCAAGCTCGAGTCGAACCGCCGCGGGGTGATGAATTGCGCGAAGCACCTCGGCGGCGGCGTCGGCGGCGCTGCGCGGCCACCCCCACCGGCGTTGGATGATTGCTCGCAGACGCACCTTGCGGCCGCGGCGATCGACCACGTCGCCGTCGACGACGGAATCCAGGGAAAAGAGGTCGCGATCGAGCACCTGCATGGTCACCACCGAAACAGCGTGAGAAAGAGAGAAGCCCAGCGACCGGCTTGGACGACGGCGGCGTCACCACCGACGTTGCCGCCACGCCAATGGTCGAAGGCGAGGAGAAGACCAGACCGCGCCAAGGGGGCCACAAGACCGGGCGCGGGGGAGAAGAGGGCGTCGACACCATCGACGCATCGGCGAAGAAGCTGAGCGACCACGGCGCCGTCGACATTGGCGCCGGTGCGGGCGGCGCCCTCGGTGTCGACGCGGGCCACGAGCTGCCAACGCGTCACCGTCGCCCACGGTGCGGGCAACTTCGCGCGCCGATCGTAGGCGTCGGCGGGCAGGCGCAATGCGGCGATCTCCACTTGGTAGTTCGCACCGGCATAGGGAAGCAGCACGGCGACGTGCCCGCGATGTTCCTTCGAGGCTTGGGCGGCCTGCACCGCCTTCACCCACGCCTCACTCGTGCCTGCGATCGACTCGGCCATCTCGTCCTCCTGCGCAGCTCCCGCCGCGTCACCGACCTTACTCCGCTGCGCTCGTCGGTGCGAGCGGCGCGCCAACCTGCTGATCGACCACTTCGCGGATCGTCTCAAGCGACACCGTCACGCGGCGCGCCTGGAGCCCAGCGGCGACACGCGCCAGCTTCCGCGCCGCAGCCACGACCTCGTGGGGCTTGAGCGTGGGGTGGACGTCGGCGGCGCTCGCAAGGAACGCCGACGCGTCAGCGGTGAGGCGGTACGAGATCGCGCCCTCCTTGCCGTCGTACGGGCCGGGTTCGCGCTTCTGCTTCTTGCCCTTCTTGGGTTCTTCGTCGTCGCCGTCGTCATCGTCTTCGTTCGTCTCGGAGCTCGCGGTGTGTTCCTCGATCGAACGCTGCGACTCCGCGAGAGAGACGAAGACGTCGGCGTCGGTGTAGATGCCGATCTCGCCGAGGTCGCGCTTTGTCATCGTCGCCTTCACCTTGAGGTGGATGACGCCGTCGCCCTTCTCGTCGATGGCGAGCCGCGGCTTGCCCTGCGACTCGACGAGCGGGAAGGAGAACGCGGGCTCGCCGCTCACTTCGCCTTCGTAGATGTCGACGTGCAGCGCGCCGATCTGCCCGCGGGCCTTGAGGTCGAGTCCGCGCTTGTCGTCGCCCTCGCGGCCCGCGATCAGCGACATCGCTTCGATCGCGAACGGAAACAGATCGCGCCACGGGCGCAACTTCATCAGCTCCGACGTCACAGCGATCTCGAGCGGCAGCGCGACCGCCATCACCGTCTCGGGCTTGTTCCCTTCGACCACCGCGGTGAACGCACGCAGAATGCGACCGCCGCGCAAAACGGTCTTGAGCTTGTGGATCATCATCACTTATCCCCGAACAACGACAGCGGTTGGGCCACGGCCGGGACGCTGTCGAACATCGTCGGCGTGTAGGGCGCGTCGACTCGACGACGCGCGATCTCGTAGTGGTCTTTCAGTGCCTCAGCGGTCACGCAACGCCGACCCTCGGCGCGACATGCGATCGCCGTCGTGCCGCTGCCCGCGAACGGGTCGACGACGAAATCACCGGGGCGCGTGTAGTCGCGGACGATCGCGCGCATGAGGCCGAGCGGCTTGCAGCCAAGGATCTCCCCGTTCTTCTCTCGCGGCGCCTCGTACGACCCAGGCAACGATCCCCACTTGCTCCACTCGCGCGCTCTCGGTCTGGCGACGACGAGGAAGTGACCCGGCGACCCAGGGCCGTCGCCTTGAATCCTTGGCATGTGCTGCACTACTGGCACGAGCGGGAACGTGTAGCGGTTCTGGTCCTCAAGAAGACGACGGATCACCACACCCAGCTCGTCGTCGGTGTGGATCACGATCCACCCACGACATCGCGGCGACCAGTGATGCACAAAGGCCGACGCCTCGCGCTTCGTCCACGGCTGATATGCAGAGATCCCAGACGAGACCTTTCCACTGGAAAGCTGCGCCGACCCGTTGTGCGTCCGTTTGCTGTACGGCGGATCGGTGATCACCGCGTCGACTTCACCCACGTCGGTAAGCGCGTCTTGCCAACGACCGAACCGCAGATCGATCGGGCTCATGGCGTCGCCGCCTTCGCTGTTTCCGCCGCCGCCTCTTGCACCTCGATCGCACGCTTCGCTCGCTTCACCGCGTAGGCGCCGAGACAGATCGCGTCCGCCTCGTCGTCGATGACGATCGCGTCACCGTGCCACTTGTGAGTGCGGGCGAGTTCCATCGACCGCGCCTTGAGCACCTCGGTCGGCGGGATGTGCGTCAGGAGACGCTTCGTCCCAGCCTTGCGCACGGGGAATCGCTCCCCGGCGACGTAAAGCATCTCCGTCTGCCAGACGTTCGCGGGCACGCGAATGACCTTGAGCCCGCTCAGTCGAGCGCAGACCTCGACGCGCATTCGCGCCTCGATCGTACGGATCGCCGACTGCGGATTGCGGCCCACGAACTGGTCTTCCACGAGGACACTTCTGCAACCAAACTCGATCATGCGTCGGGTCATGGCGTGGGCCTCACGCTCGGACCATCCACGAGACAGAGCGCCGGACACGTCGAGGATCGGATCTCTCGCGGTCCAATCCCAGAACGCCCACCCAAGAGACGACGTCGACGGATCGAAGACGCCGAACGTCGTCTCTCGCAGCGCGGCGAACGGGTCAGCCTCCCCAGGCGTCGAAGGGGTCTTCTTCGACGGTGGGCGACTTGAAGAGGGCGCCTTGCGGCTTTGCTTCTGCGTCATGGTTCTGTTCCTCGTGGGCTGCTCCCGCAGCTTCTCCGCGCTCAGTATAGCTCAGATTCCGGCGATCAAACTCCAAGATCGTCGAGCCTTCGATCGCCTCGTCATGTCGCGTCTTCCAGGCCTGGACCAACACGTCACCCGGTCCAAGTTCGACCTCGACGCGACGACCGACGCTGTCTTTGATCCGCAACTTCTTGGTGGTCGCTGGCGACGCGACATCCATCGAACGAAACACCGTCAGACCGTTGTCCGCCATCTGCTTCGCCGACGATGTGCCCTTGAGGCTGTTTCCGTCGGGGATCGTGTCCTGCGGGATCGATCCGCGAGGGTGAGCGATCAGAAAGATGTGGATCCTTAGCTTTCGCGTCAGCTCGGTGAGCGTGCTCAACGCGTCGTCGAGGTGATCAAGCGTCTCCTGTCTCGGGTCCGACTTGCCGAGGAAGTGGAGGTGATCGATCTCGAAATACCGCACGCCGTGGCGATGACGTGCGAAGGTGATCGCATCGACGATCGACGTCAGCGGGTGCCGCCCGTACAGGTCGAGGAGGTACAGCGGATCGCGGTCGAGTTGCGACAGCGCCCCCATCGCGAGCGTTCGATCGGCGTCACTCTTGATGCTGGAGATCGGTCGCCCGAACTCCTGCTGAAAGACCTTGCGGGCGATCGTGAGTGGTCCGTTCTCCAACGCCGTCGCCATGCATGGGAGCCCTTGACGAGCGAGGTTCCGCAACAGACGCAACGCGAACGACGTCTTGCCCGCGTTCGTATGGCCAGTGATCAACGTGAGTTCGGAGAGGCGCACGCCGCGCAGCAGACGATCGAGGCCTCGCCACCCGGTCGACACACCCAAGGTGTCCTCGCCGCCCATGATCTCTGCTTCGAGCGCGTCACGGAACGCGGCTGGCGTGGTGACGTTGCCGTTCGTGACACCAAGAGCCTTGGCTACGACGTCGCGTGCGACGGCTTCGGCCTCCTCGGCGGGGAGCTTCCGCAGCAGGTCGTTGGCGTCCTTCGCTCCGACGCCGCGAGGGATCGCAGCGACGCGGCATCGGTACGAGCCGAGCTGATCCACAAGAGCGCCGGCCGCATCCTGCCCAGCGTCGTCGTCGTCGTACCAGAGCACGATGTCTTCGGCGCTCGCCAATGTGTCGATCCACTCCTCCGGGATCGTCTTCTTCGCGCCGAGCGACGTCGAGGCGACGTTGTGGATCCCGAGTTGCCAAAGGCTCACGGCGTCAAGCTCGCCCTCCACGAGCACCACCTGACGACAGCCCTTGATCCCCTCCGCATTGAAGAGGCCCGAGTGTCCACCAGCGGTGCGCCGGAACTTTCTCTTGTTCTTGTCGGCCTCGAGGTTCCGCATCTTCACGAGCGGCACGCGGTTCTGCTCGACGTAGGGGATCCCCACCGCGAGCTCCTTCGATCCGCCCTCGCGGATCCACGTCACGCCGAGTTTGAAGCGCCGGATCGTGTCGTCGGCGAAGCCGCGACCGCGCAGATACGCGAGCACCTTTGCGCCAGGCTCGTCTCCCTCGACGAACAACCGTTCGCACGCGGTCGTCGCCGATGCGAGATCGAAGCCCTTCACGTCGCTGACGACCCTCGTCTTCGCGCGAACCCCGGCGACGAGGGCGCTCCCGAGCTGCTTCACGATGCGCGGCTCCTCGCGCACGCGGATCCCCACCTGATCGGCAAGGCGCCACAGGTTCCCGCTCTCCTGACACCGCTTGCAGTCCCAGAGGCCGGTCTCGACGTTGACGTAGAGGTGGGCCTTGCAGGAGTTGAATGGGCAATCGGCGATCGCATGCACGCCGCTGGATTCCTTCACGCGGCGCTTCACGCGCAGTCCGAAGCCGACCACGCGCTCGATCTCGGCCGACGTCGGCGCTGTCTCGTTGTGGTTGCGGTTCCTCACACTGCACCCCCGATCTCGGTCGTCTCGGTCGATCCCACTTCGGCCAGACGCTTGCGAGCGCCTTCGGCCACAGCGTGAGCCTCCGCGCATGCCGCGTCGAACTCGGCTCGGATCCGCGCCGCGTGCTTCGCCGCGATCTTCGCGCCAGCCTCCCCGTGGTCGTAGGCGACCGCACGCCCAGCCACCCGGCCTGCCGCGACGTTGCCCGCGGCCATCGTCAGCGACCGGATCGCCGCATCGCCTCGGGATCGCTCCTGCCAATTCCAGCCGGTCCGGTCTGGTGGTCCGTACACCGGAGTCTTTTCGCCGCACCCCGCCAAAACGCCCACAATGGCCCAGGAACCGCGCCGCTCCCACGAGGCGATCTCCGCTTGGGTTGGCTCTCTGCGGGACGCCTGAACCAGCTCGAAGGCCCCCCGGTAGGCTTCCAGCCATGCGTTCTCGGCCGCTCCGAGCGCCGCTTGGTCGCCAGCCGCCCGGTGCTGGGCGCCAAGCACGCGGAGCTCTTCGTAGAGCCGCCCGTTGCCGGTGTGCAGCAGGGTCCGAATCGAGGCCGCTGGGTTGCCGCTCGCCCTCGTGGACTCGAGCCAGGTGTGCCGGCCGACGCCGCGCCACGCGTCGAGGATGCCGCAGGGGGTGGCGCCGTCTTGGATGGCTCGGTGGATCTCGGCGATGTCGGCGCCGACGCCGCGAGTGGGTGCCGAGGTCGCTCCCGCCCATCCCATCCAGACGATCCGCACCCAGGCCTCGTGGAGCACCTTGGCGATCGCGTTGCCGATGCCGGTCGGCCAAGCGGCGCGGTCTTCGTAGAGGCCGCGTGCGATCGCGTCTTCGGTCACATCGATCACGCTCATGGAGGGGGTGTTTTGTTTTTGAGGGGTCTCGGCCCCTCCCCCCACACCCCCCACCCGGATGATCAGATCAACCGATCCTGATCCTGATCCTCCATGGATCACCTGATCCACAGGGATCACCGTAGGGATCACCTGATCCTTGGGATCCACCGGTGGATCCATGGATCCATCGGATCCACCAGATCGGATCATTTGATCCGCTACGCGGAGGATCAGATCCTCCTGATCCGGATCATATACGCGGGCGCGGGCGCGACTCGCCGTTTTGGCGCGTTGCGATGCGGTTTTCTTTGGTTCTGACGAAGAGACAACGCTGTTGGATTTGATGCCGTTGGCGAGCTGACTTCCTGGCGGGATCACCCTCCACCGTTGGACCCCGTGTGGACCCTCAAGAACCATCCATCCCGCAGCGTGTAGTGACCGCAGGTGACGGCTCAAGGTCTGCACCGAACACCGCATGTGTCCAGCGATCATTGCGAGACTCGCGTTGAGCTCTCCCGTGTTCCAATCGGAGAAACGACGACACCAGGCGTAGACGGCAATGGCTCTTGCGTCGTCCACCTCGTCAAGAAGTCGATTCGGCACAACCTGAAATGTTTCCTTGATCCGCATTCCGTCACCAAGCGATCGGGGTGGATCGCGTCGTGGCAGTGCTGTAGGGTTGCCCACAGCACTGCCTTGTGCGGTCTTCGTGCTGTCGCCCACGCCCCCGTGAGCAGCACTCGGACCCGCCGAACCCCCGCCCCCACCGCGGGGGTTTTGCGTTGAGGGGTCCGGCCCGTTCTTCGTACCGCGCGTGCTCGCGGAAACCAAGGGGGTTCGCGGATCCCACAGATCAGCAACGGATCGCTTGCTTTCGTCGGCGACTCCCGATATCTAGATCGCAGAACGCGGCGGGAGCCGCACAGCAGGAGCAGCACATGGCTTTCAAGGTCACACCACAGCACGCGGCTTTCTTCGACTGGATTGCGGATCCGCTGCCAGCCAAGCGCAGCGCGATCCTCGAAGCCGTCGCCGGGAGCGGCAAGACGTCGACGCTGCGGGAAGCGGCGGCGCGCATCCCGAAGGATCAGCCGGTCGTCTATCTCGCCTTTAACAAAAAGGCGGTTGAGGAGGTGCAGAGCAGAGGCCTGCCGTCGCACGTCTCCGCCATGACGCTCAACAGTCTCGGCCACAGGGCGATCCTCAAGGCGTTCGGCCGCGTCACGCTCGACACCCAGAAGACGTCGATCCTCGTCGACAAGCTGCTGGGCAAGGGTTCACCGCAAGCGCGCATGTTCGGCGCGACGATCGGCAAGCTCGTCTCGAAGGCCAAGACGATCGGTCTGGTTCCGAGCGGCGTCGAGGGTGCGCATGGTCTGGTGCAGGACACGCGGGCCTCGTGGGAGGAGATGATCGTTCACTTCGACATCGATCCGCCGTGCGACGACGACAGCCTCATGGGCCGGGCGATCGACTTTGCGCGTGAGGTGCTCGCCGACGGACTCCGCGATCTGCGGATGATCGACTTCGATGATCAGCTCTACGCCACCGTCGTGCTGCGGCTCCCTCTCCCGCGATACCCGTGGGTGATGGTCGACGAGGCCCAGGACGTGAGTCACGTACAGCGCGTGATGCTCGCCGGCTGTCTCGACCGCGAGGGTGGGCGGCTCATCGCGGTCGGCGATCGGCACCAAGCGATCTATGGCTTTCGCGGCGCCGCTCACGACAGTCTCGACCAGATTGCCGAGGAATTCGGGTGCGAGAGCTTCCCTCTCACGGTGACCTACCGCTGCCCGCGCAACGTCGTCGCGACCGCACAGCAGTTCGTGCCGCACCTCGAGGCGTGGGAGGGCGCCGCCGACGGTGAGGTCGGGATCGTGGCCGACCTCGCGAAACACCGCTGGCTCCCGACCGACCTCGTGGTGTGCAGGAACAACGCCCCGTTGATCACCCTCGCGTATCAGCTGCTCCGCGCTCGCGTGCCGTGTCGCGTGCTCGGTCGTGAGATCGGCACCGGCCTCGCCGCCCTGATCAAGAAGCTGAAGCCGACGTCGATCCCGAACCTGATCGACAAGCTCGCCGCCTATGAGAAGCGCGAGATGGAACGACTCCAGCGCCTCGGCCGCGAGGGGAAGATCGAGGCGCTCAACGACAAGTGCGAGACGCTCCGCACGTTCGCGCTTGAGGTGCGCGGACTCGACGAGCTCGACCGTGCAATCGCTGAGATGTTCGACGACCGGAGCGGTGGACGCGTCACGCTGTCGACGATCCACAAGGCTAAGGGCTCCGAGGCGCCGACGGTGATCATCCTCGACCCGTGGCGGCTCCCGAGCAAGGCCGCTCGTCAGGCGTGGGTGCTCCAGCAGGAAAGGAATCTGGCCTACGTCGCGATCACACGCGCCGGAGAGCGTCTGCTGTACGCGTCGCTCGCGTCGCTCCCCACGCCGATCCGCAAGTTCTGATCGGAAGACTTGCGCGCGCGTTGTGTGATCGGATATGCTGATCGCACAACGTCGCGGGATGCGACGCAGGAGGAACCGATGCCCAAGATCACGTGGACCCCCAAACTCCTCGCCCGGCTCCGTCGTCTTAGCGACGACCGCACGCTGACCCTTGTTGCCGCCGTCGCCATCCTTGCCGCCGAGGTGGGCCATGTCTGAGTGCGGCTGCTTCCTCGCCTCGTGCTCGGCCTGCCTTGACCAGAACGGCGTCGGCCTCGACGACCGCACGATGGACGAGATCGACGCCGACGCGGAGATGGATCGCCTCGAAGAGATCGAGCGCGAACGCGACGCCTACCGCCTCGCGGTCCTCCGGTCCGTCCCGTCATGGCTCTACCGCACGCCGCCCGACGAGCGCGCCGCCGAGCTCGCCGCCGCCCGCTACGAGCGCGAATGCCCAGAGGCTCAAACATGCTGATCCGCGTCGTCACCAACAGCGAGCGCTCCACCTCTGCGTGCGAGCGCCGCTGGGCCTACCGCTACGTCGAAGGCATCGCGCCATCCGGCGAGAGCCCTGCGCCGCTCCGACAGGGCACGCTCGTGCACCGCCTGCTGGACGCCTGGTACCGCCAGGGGTGCCCGCCACCGCCGGAGGCCGCGAGCCTCGCTCGCACGGTCGTGGAGCCGTGGCTCGACCAGCGCCGGGAGATCGTGCTCGAGGACGCCGCCTACCATGGGTACGACCCGGAACCGACCCTCGCCGAGAACGCAGAGATCGCCGCCGAGGCGTGGGGCATGGTGTGCCACTACGTCGCGACATACGGCGACCACGATCGCACCGAGTGGGAGATCGTTGGCGTCGGCGTGCAATGCGCTCGCTGGCTACCTCACCCGGAGCACGGCGGACCGCTACTCGACCGGCCGCCGGCGACGCTCAAGGCGCAGTCGACGATCCCAGGCACGCGCGAAGGCGCGAAGACGTGGCGCCGGTGGGTGCAGGCCGGGGAGGCTGACCTCATCATCCGCGAACGCAGCACTGGGCTGACGTGGCTCGTCGAGCACAAGACCACGAGTGAACATGACCTGATCCGCTACGCCCGCAAGCTCTCCCTCGATCCGCAGATCCGAGGGTACGCGTGGCTGTTCTCCGACCCGGTGCCTGCACTCTCCGACGTGCGCTCACCGATCCGCGTGGCCGGTGTGATCCACAACGTGCTCCGCAAATCGGTGCCTCGCGAACCTCACCTGCTCGCCGCGCCGAAGCCCACCAAGAAGAACCCGAGCCCACGAAGCCCCGGCCTCTCGCGGGACAAGCGGATCGACACGACGCGGGAAATGTACCTCGGCGCGATCCTTCGCCATGGCTTTGATCCCGACGACTACCTCGACATTTTGGACGAGCTCTCGCGGCGCCGGTTCTTCTCCCGCGAGCGCTACCCACTCACGACGAGCGATCACGAAGACTGGGTGAAGGACGCCGCGTGGTGGGCGCTCACCCGCATCGAGGCCCAGCGTCGACCACACCACCCGCGTCAGGTGTCGGTCTGCACCGGACCAGCCGCCGCACCGTGCCCGTACGCGAGGATCTGTCTCGAGGACGGTGAGGACGTGCGCGTGGGTTACCAGCTCCGCACCGTGCGCCACGAGGAGCTTCGCGGCGACCTCGCCGACCCGCTGCCGATCACGCAGGAACGTCAGCTCGCGACGCGTCTCGTGACGATCACGCCGCGAGCTCGAACCCAACAGCTCAGCGAGCCGGAGCCGGATCCGTTCGCTTGAACCTTGCGTCCGAGACGGATTGCGATTATCTGATCGCAAGTCGCTGGGCGCGACACACGAGGAGATGACGATGGCGATCACCGACAAGATCAAAACAGCCGCAGACTTGGAGACGCTCGTGAAGGCAAAGCTCCTCGTCTACGGACCAAGCGGCGCGGGTAAGACCCAGTTCGCGGCGAGCATGCCGAAGCCGCTGATCGGGCTCACGGAGAAGCAGGGGATCTTGACGATCAAGCGCGTTGCTCAGCCGGGCTACGGGATTTTCATGATCTCGACGTACCAAGATGTGATCGACTTCGTGGCATTGGCCTCGTCGCCGCGCATCCCCTTCGACTCGGTGATCCTCGACTCGCTAACCGATGTGCAACGGATCATCCGCGACCACTTCACGTCGCAGCAAACGAAGCGCACCGACGTCACAGACCAAGACACCTGGGGTGTGGTGATCGATCGCACCGCCTCGATCATGAGGTCGATCCGCGACGCTCATGCTCACGTCGTCGTGATCGCCCTCGACGCCGAGGAGCTCGTGAACGGCGTCGGCTTGGTCCACCGCCCCGCCGTGAGCGGCAAGAAGCTCCCGTCACAGCTCGCGCAGTTCGTTCAGGCCGTGGGGTATCTCCACGTCGCCGAGGTTCCCGGCGGCGCTCTTCGCCGCGAGCTGTCGTTCTTCGCCGGGGAGCGGTACCTCACGAAGATGTGTGCGGGCCTCGAGGCGAAGGAGCCGCCGATCCCTGAGTGGATCATCACTCGCATGCTGGGCGAGGAGCCCAGCGCCGAACTCGTCGCGCGCATCGAAGCGTGGCGCGACTTGGCAAAGCAACCTGGAGCGTGACGACGACACACGACAACGACACCGACAACCATCAGCACCAACCGACAACGACAACAACACGAAACGAGACACGACAATGGCAAACCTCACCGGACACTCAAAGGGCTACGACGGCGATCAGAAGGTCGGCGGATTCAAGGTCAAGAATGGCACTTATCACCTCGTCGGCTGCACGATCCAACGCCGCACGACGACGAACGGCGCTCCGTCGATTCGCTTCGGCTATCGCGTCCTCCGCGCTCTCGACGAGGCGAACAAGGATGCGGTCGGCTCGGACTTCAAGGCCGATTACTGGTCGAACATCGAGAAGCCCGCGAACGCTCAACGGCTCGCGTACCTGCTCCTCGCGCACGGCGCGGATGAATCGGTGCTCGCCGACGTCGACATCGAGAGCGACGCCTTCATCGTGAAACACCTCACCGGCATCCCGTTCGCGGCGCAGATCGAGATCCGCGAGCGCCCATCCACCAACGGCGGAAAGCCGTTCGTCGACGTCGAGGTCGTGAAGGTGAAGAGCCTCACGCCCGACACGCGCAAGCGCTACACCGAGGCGCCTGATTGGGCGACGACGATCGGCAAGCCCGACGCCCGCGTCGAGGAGCCGCACGACGGACGCAAGAACAGTCGTGGCGGCTCGCGTTCCTCGGGCAACGACAACGGCGGCGGCTCGAAACCCACCGACGACGGCCAAGGCCCTGACCCATGGGGCGACGATCTTCCATTCTGAGGCGTTACGCTTCGCCGGGCTGAGCGCATCAGCCCGGCACCAGCTCCAACGCGGGATGAGCGCCGCCGTCGGTGGAGACGCAACAGGAGACGACCATGTCAAAGACCGCCATTGAAGGCGCCGCACGCACCAACGCTTTTCGCCTGAACCCCGACGAGGTGACGATCGTCGGCCTCGACACCTCCGACGGGCCAGAACATCCGCTTTACGACAGCCGCATCGGCCTCCCGCTCAACCGGGCGCTGATCGACTCGATCGCTCACCTCGGCGTGCTGGAAACGATCGGCATTCAGAAGGACGACGACGGCCGTTTGCTCGTCGTCTATGGGCGTCAGCGGGTGCGCGCCGCACGCGAAGTCAAACGCCGCCTCGAGGCCGCTGGGAAGCGTGGCGATGCCGAGCTCATCACCGTGCCGTGCCTCAGCCCGATCAAGGGGTGGACCGACGCGGAGATCGTCAGCGCCGCCAACGCGGAGAACGCCATCCGCACCGCCGACTCGATCGAGGTGCGAGCGGAGAAGGCCGCGCAGCTCGTGCGCGTCTGGGGAGGCTCAGTCACGGCGATCGGTCAGGCGGCGAAGGCCCTCGGCGTCGGGACCACGACGATCAACGCCCTGCTGTCGTACCGGGAGGCCGCACCCGAGATCAAAGAGGCGGCGACGTCGGGCGCCATCAGCCACACCGCAGCGCTTGAGGTCGCGATGATGCCGCGAAAGGAACAGGCCGCGGCGCTCAAGAAACTCACGGCGAAGGGCTCGACGACGGCCGCCGAGGCGCGTGAGCACTGGCGCCGGCAGAAGGCGAAGGACGGACAGGGGAGCGATCCTCCGCTGTCGCGAGCATCGTTGCTTCGCCTCAGTCAGAACCCGAACACCGACATTTTGCTGGGTGGGATGACGCCGCGTGAGATCCTGCGTCTCGCCGTCGGGAAACGCACGCCCGCGTCGGTGCCTGGCCTCCTCGAGCTGCTGGAAAGCGCATGACGATCTTTATCCAGTGCCTCGCATGCGGCGCGAAGCCAAACGAGCCATGTCGTGCCGGCAGCAACGGACCGCGCCAACGAATGCACTTCGTGCGAGCGAAAAAGATTCCAGTCGAGCGCATCGCCCCGCTCACCGCGCCATGTCCGACATGCAAATCGAAGGCGACAAAGGCGTGCGTGACCACCGACGGCGACGTGCGCGAGCCGCACCTTGATCGCGTTCGACGTGCCGCGATGCTGCTGGAGCCGACCGCCGAGCGAAAGAAGGTGCCGCCATCACGAGAGCGCGAACAGCGAGAGCGCGTCTCCGTCGCGTCGATGATGTCGCCGTCGGTCCGTCGATTCCTTGGAATGGCGAAGTGCGAGGAATGCGGCGCCGAGGCAGGCGAACCGTGCATGACCGACGACGACCTCCCCGCAATCAAACCGTGCGAAGGTCGCTCGTGATCTGATACGAGCAACAGACAGGAGAACACCATGACAAAGAAGACGACAGAGACAGAGCAACCCAAGAAACGCGGCCGATCCCCATACGCATCCGCTGAGTTCCGTTCGTTTGCGCGAGCGAAGAACCTCGACAAGAAGGCCAATGAGATCCAGATCATTGCCGTGAAGCGCTGGGTTCAGCGTGGGTTGATCACCGCGACGGCGACACGAAAGGCGGGGGTGCGCGGCGCTCCACTGACGTGGTCCGACGTGAGGATCACCGAGCTCGGCCGCGAGATGCTCAAGGCATGAACGGCGACGTCAAAAGCAAAGAGGCCCGACACATCGTCGGGCCTCTTTCGTTTCACAGGTGCAGCGGTCGAACCCTGAGCACCTCGTATCGCTTCTCCGTGCTTCCCCACTTTGACAGTCCGGTGAGCGTCTCGATGTCGAGCATCTGGGCCTTGGCCGTCGCCGAATCGGTGCCCCACAGATGCGTTCGGGTCGCCTGGTAGACGCACAGCCAATGGTTGGGACGTCCATCGGCGTCGCTGTCGACGTTGACCCAGCACACGCCACCGTCGGCCAGAGTGCGCGTGATGGCAAAACGCAGGTGTCGGGCCTTCGCCCTCGCATCGCCCTTCGTCGCGATGATCGGATCGTCGGCACACTTGAGCCCGTTCGCTCGAGCCATGCGCGCCAAATAGGCTGCAGACGAACCAGGGTCGAACACGGGCGGTGCGGCCCTCGCCGCCTTGGCGAGCACCGTCTTCGGCGTTGCCCCGGCTTGTACGCCAAGCAAACGCAGCGCCTCAGCCAGCGAGACGGCGGGGCATCCGATCGCGCCGATCTTCTGACCGCTGTAGCCGTAGAGGTCGTCCTTCCACGCCTGCGACCCCTGCCACATGAACGAGATCGGGTGGTCCTTCCCGATCCGGTTGTAGCCTTCGGCGAGGTAGCCGTTCTCGTCGACGGCATCCATGGTGGGCTCTTCGTCGCTCACTTCGGGAGCCCCGAGACGCGCGAGTCCTTGGCGATGAGAAGACCGGCGCCAGCACTCAATGCGGCGAGCTCCTTCAGCGCTTCAATCGCCCACGTCGGCACGCCCGGCGTGTGAGCGGCGACGACAGCGACGACAGCGATGATCCCGGCGATCGTCGTGCGATAGCTGCGGCCGAAGAGCCGAACGAGGTTCGTCTCGAGAAGCCCGCCTTCGGGCGTGGTGGGTGTCGCGTTCTCAGCCATCTGATCCTCCGGTGGTGGCGAACACTCTTGCGATGTCATCGGCGCGGGCTCGCACAGCGGCGACGCCACCAGCGTAGCGCGTCCGCATCTGGGTCTTGGTCAATGAGAAGTCGAGGCCATCGCCCACGGCTTCCACGTCGATCATGAGCCCGTCTCGGCGTTTGCTCTTCTCCAAGTTCGCGGCGATTCGTGCGGCTCGGTACAGCGCGCCCATCGCTTGCGGCCACGAGCCGCCGTCATCGAAGCGAAACGACGTCGGCGACGGGTCCACCAGACGAAACGCAAGACGAGGCGGCGACGCTGGGTCGTCGAACACCGCATCGCATGTGTTGTCGATGACGCCGGAGTCCGAGTAACGATGCCACGCGTTGCCGGTGAGCGACGGGATCGGGATGAAGCCCGCCGCGCCGGGGAACGCCGACGAAGCCGCCAGCGCCTCGCGAAGCAGGACGTGCGGCGTGTCGCGCTTGCTGAGATACCGCATGCACCCCTGAGTCACGTCCGTCACACCCACCACAAGGGCGCTCGTCGCGTCACCCATGCGGGCGCCGGTGCCGAAGATGCGGTCGACCTCCTCGGCGATCACCTCCCACCGGCACAGACCGAAGCGGAGATCGGGCGGCGCGAAGTCGAGCACGCGGTTGTCTTGGAGCAGCCTCTCCACCGTCGACCGCACCAGCTTGCGATCGACGCCGAAGGACCGACACGCCGCGATGACCGCGCCGGCTGACGCCCCGGCGTTGCCGTCGAACTCGATACCGATCTCGGCGGCGACCGCGTCACTCTCGTCTGCGGCGCCAACGAGCGTGATCGCGTGAGAGGCCCCACCGGAGAACGTGCGCCGTGCCTTGTGCATGACGCCATCGTGGCCGATGGGGCCGCGGCCGTCACGGGTTGCGCGGCCGGTCGTCCTGCCCGAGCCCGCTCACGTCCGCCTCGAGCAGGAAGAGCAGCGAGCACGCGGCATGGGCGAGGTGTCGGAGCCCGCTTTCCGGGTCGCGGTCCTCACCGCGGACGTAGGCGAAGAGATGTCGGAGGGTGGCCGCAAAGTACCGGCTGCGCTTGTCGACGTTACGCCAGCCGTGGCGCTCATACTTCCGAGCGCCGAACTCCAGCACCGCCGCGACCTCCTCGACGGCGACGAACGGGAGCAGATCGAGGGGGAGCTTTCCCGCGTCGTGCTTCACGAGCGTGGGCGTTGGCTTGGACGTCGTCTGCGTTGCGGTCGTCTTCGCGTCGACACCGCGCAGCCAAGGCGCTGATGTCTCTCGCTCAAAAGAAACGACGCCACCAAGGGCGTCGACGTTGTCTTGGGCCACTGCTGCGGCGGTACGCTGATCGGTGGTGTTCATCCGATCAGCGTACCGCAGACGGTTCACCCGCCGCTCATGTTGGGATCGGGCGCGGGCTCGACGCCGGCGTCTTGTCGGCACGACGGCACGGCGACGACGGCGACGCCGAGAGCGTCCCGCACGCGCTGCGTCTGGCCGGGCGTGGCATCGACCTCGACGAGCACCTTGCCCGCGCAGTCGGTGCCGGGGCCGAGGTGGTCGACGGAGATACACGGCGTGTGGAGCGCATCGACGAGCGCCAGCGGGGCGCAGGTCGCGAGTCCGAACGCCGACCGGGTCGCAGTGACGTCGCCGACGGGCACGACGATCGACAGGTGCTCGGACCGAATCGCGCGAGGATCGCGCACCGACGCCAGTACTGCGCGGTCGACGATCGGCCGCACGATGTCGACGCCGACGCCGGTGACGCTGGCGACGAGGCTTGGCAGCTCGTCGACGTCGTGACCGAGGTCGCGCAAGAGGTACGCGGCCTCGATGATCGCGCCGTCGACCTCATATTGCGACGAGCCAGCTTGCTCGATGGCCACGCCGATGGCGGTGCCGCCGAGGACGGCAAGGAGGACGGTGCGGAGTCGTTGGTTGGGCGTGCTCATTTGGCAAGCACCGCACGCACGGCAGCGTCTTTGGCTTCGAGGAGTTTGCGAAGTGCGACGGTCCGCTCAGCGTTTCGCGGAATCTCGACGATGATTTGAGCCGCAAGGTTGCAGAACGGCTCGCTGGCTTTCCGAAGGTGTTCCGGAAGATGTCCGCAGGCAAAGAACTGCATGATTGGATCGGTCTGGGGTTCCATTGTTTTCTCTTTCTGTGTGCTCATGGGTTCACCGGGAGGGAGTTGCCAAGCGCCCATTCGTCGACGGCTTTGTTGATTGCGCGCTGGGTGGAATCGAGGTCGTCCTGATACAGCACCACGCGGAACACGGGGCCGGTGAGGTAGTGTACGGCGTTACCGCCGCCGATGCGAAACGGCGACGATGCGTCATTGGTCGTCACGGTGCCGATCGCCCCAGAACCTCGCGAGGTGCCGTCGATGTAGGCTGTGCCTGTCGTCAGACTGTTGGTCAATTGGATTAGTTGGTATTTCCCATCCACAAGATGAGAGGTAGTGCTCAGAGAAAGCGCATCACCACTGGCGTTCTTTATGATATACTCAGCAAAATCAGATGAAAGCAGATTCGTGCGCAGACATACGCCAACAAACGTATTCTGTCCGCATGATGACGTGCCGGCCGTCGTCGAGAACACAGCTTGAAGATCGGTCGCGGCGGCGGGCTTGACGACGGTCTCGAACGTCGTCGTTACCGTCCCGTTATGCATCCAGTTCCAATCGGCGGCAACGTTGTCGACGATCAGGTCATTGCCGTCGAATTGCACGAGCGGCTGCACGTACACACCAGAGCCGACACCTACCTGAAACGACGGGCGCGCCGTCGACGACGCCGTGAGCGATCGGTTCGCATTGGCAAGATTCACCCACGTCGAGACGAGGTCATTGTCGACGAGGGTCGCGTTGCCGTCACCGTCGACGTCTTGCGAAAGAAAACAATCGTGGGCGCCCGTCACATAGAAACCGACGTCTTGCCGCGCGATCGCTTTGCCCGACGTCGACGACGCCGTGATGGAGATTGTCTCGACGCCTTCGCCCGCGGCGTCAGGGGAGATGGTCACGGCGCATGACCACGACGACGTGCCTGTGCATGCGACCGGGTCGCCGCCATTCGGCTCTGCGCGCCACGTCACCGACGTCGCGCCGGTTGCCGTGCCAGTCAGTGTGTATTCGCCGGTGCACGTCACCGGGCGCTCGTACGTCGGCTCCGTGAGATCGATCGTGACGTCATTGCCCGACGGTGCATCGGTGCCGTCGCAGTCTTCGAGAGAGACGCCGCGCAGCATGCACCACGACGACGAAGCCCTCTGCGCTGCATCGATCGAGCGAGGCCAATAGCCCACCTGTGAGATGCGCGTGCCGCAGTCGGCCGACGACGACAGCGAGCAAACTTGAGGCAGGTTCGTACCCATGCTGTATGTCGATGACGACGACGTCGACGTTTCGGCGAAGCCGCCCTCGACGGGAGCGTTGTGGATCGTTCGCGAATGCCCGCTGTCGGCGACGCCGATCGACACCTGCCACGCCGCAGTTAGCAGTGTGCTCGTGCTGGCGCCACCTGTGCCCGCGTTGACCTCTGGCGTCGACGGGACGAGCAACGTGAAGCCAGTGAAACTGGCCGCGCCATTGCCGATCGTGAACGCGGTTCCTGGGTCGCTCGTCGGACCGAGGAGCGCGGCCACCGTCGCGTGCACCGGCGACGGCTTCGTCAACGTGCCGCTGTCGTCGCGGTAGTACTGCGTCCCAGCAAACCCGAACGCATAACCGAGTGGCGACGTCGCGTCGGTGAGGTCGCTGTCGACGACGCCGCTTTTGAGTGTCCACGTCGTGCCGACCTTGACGTCGTCGATGAAGTTGCTGCCCGACTGCTGTGCAGCGCGAAACGAAAGCAGGCTCTCCGGATTCGGGATGTCGATCGCGTAGACGTCGATGATCGCCACGCCCTTCGTCGACGCGCCGTCACCCGCCGTGATCTGTACGACGTGTCGACCCTTCGTCGAGCCCGCGCCCGCGAGCAGCGCCGTCGTCGTCACGCTGCCGGTGATGGCGCCGGTGGAGGAATTGAGCGCGAGCCCGTCGGGGAGCGCGCCAGCGACGACGCTGTACGTGCCCGGCGTGATGCCCGCGATCGTCGGCGTGATCGAGACGTAGCCGCCGACCTGCACCGATACGCGAGGGTAGGTGACGGATCGCGTCGACGTACGCGATGCCGCCCCGTCGGCGGCGAAGCCGTCGCCGAGTCCAGCCGCGAGAGCGAGAGCGAGGATGAGGGCGCTCATTGCGGCTTGTCCACGAGGCTGTTGCAGGTGAGCTTCACCGTGCCGCTGTCGGCGCGACAGTAGATTTGGTGGGTGTTGCCCGACCATCGAAACGCGTTGCATCCGGTGCCACAGATGACCTCGCCGGTGCGCGTCGCGTAGGCGGGATCGCCGACGTTGACGTCACCGATTCCAACGAGCGTTGAGGCACCCGTCTCCGCTGGCTCCGGCGCTTGGCACACGGTGCTCATGGTGTTGGCTCCGTAGAGCGCCGACGTCGCCCACATCGGCGTTGCCGTCGTCGCGCAGGTGACGGCGTAGCTCGACGGGTAGCCGGGACCGACGCTCGCGCGGGCAACATCGGCGACGACATCGATCGGCACCGCCGGGCGAGCGACGGCCTGGGGCACCGCGATGACGGCGACGACGACCGCGATGGCCGCAAAGAGAATGGCGGGCAAGGCCCGCCGCGTTCGAGGTTCCATGGGTCTCTCCTTCTTCGTGAGGCCCGCTCCTCGACGTCGATCAGGACTTGAGGAGCGAGCGGTTGATCTTGGTCGGGCACAGCATGAGGTCACTGTTGGACCCGCTGTGCGTGAACATCGCATGGCCGTTCTTCGCCGAGTCGGTGGTGCCGTGGTCGTTGAACGCCTCGGGCGGGAACGGGCCGAGCACCTTGGTGCCGTTCTCGGTGCCGCTGCCGGGGATCGTCGAGGTGATCACCGTCTGTTCCGCACCGTAGCGATCGGCCACGAAGGTGATCACGCGGCTGCTGGCGTTCGTGTTGCGGACGATGAGCAACGTGGACCCGTCGTTCTCGAAGCTGTTGCCTGCGGCGGTGCTCTGTTGCTCGTCGTGCGTGGGTCCGGCCGGGGTGGAGCCAGGGCCGACGACGGTGAGGGAGACGGTTCCGGATGGCATGGGTTCACCTCTCAGGGCGGACGATGGGCGGCGACGACGGGTTCAGCCCTCGATTGGGGCGTCGGCAGGGTCGGTGACCGGCGCCGGCACGTGCGTCAGGAGCTCGGCCACGAGCGCGGTCGCAGCGGGGAGATCGAGGCCCGTGCACTCCTGCTGCGCGGGTTCGCTGGCGGCGACCGGCAAGGCCAGGCCTTCGGCGATCACGCGCTCGGCCATACCCTGCTTGAGCGTGTACGTCTCACCAGCGCGATAGGTGCGTGGCGCCGCATCGCCGGGCACGCGAAGGGCGAAGTCACGGTGGAAGCTCACGAGCACGAACTGGAGGGCCATGCCCGCAGCGTAGGGCGCCTCACGCTGGCCGTCACGCCCTGGGGCGAGCAAGGGCTCCAGCGGCTTCGAGCTCGCGACGGAGGGCCGCTACAGCGTCCTTCACGCCGCTTGCCTGGGCTGCGGCCACCGCTGCCTGCGTGGCGCTGGCCTCGCGGAGCGCGACCATCAAGCGTCCCTCCATGGATGCGAGGTCGTTTCGCACCTGATCGTGCTGGGTCTCAAGCGCCGTCACGCGCTGCTCGGCGACAGAGAGTTTGCCCTTGAGCTCACCCAGCTCTTTCGCCTGCTCGGCCAGAGCCTTCGCGTGGTCGCCGCACGTCTTGGTTTGTGCGACCTCGGACCGCTCAAGCGTAGAGACCCGTCCGGTAACCAGCCCCCAGGCGACGCCGCCACCCAAGAGAGCACCGGCCGCTGTAACTGCGAGGCTGATCAGGTCCATGGGCTTGTCTCCTATCACGCCGCTGAGGTGAATGATTTCTCATCCGATGGCTCAGAACGATTTCGCATCCGATCACGGTGAACGATCTTGACGTAGTATGTCGTCGACGCCGACGTCACACGAATGACGGCGCTCGTTGACTGCGCAACCTCGTAGAGTGTCGACGCATCCGGCGTGAACCCCGACGTCGTGGAAGCATGAACCTCGGTCAACAACCACGCCTGATTGAGCGATCCCGTTGGCATCGCCCATGTGATCACTGCCATGCGATTGCCGTCGAGGTTACCCAGACTGCGTGCATTCGGCGTGTTTGGCTTCTTGGGTGGCGACAGACCGCGACCTTTCGTCACACCACGCTGGGAGAAGCGCTCGGCGTGTTTCTCGATGCGCGAGATCGACGCGATGATTGATGTTCCCTCGGCGACGTTGCGCATCCGCACGACGGTGCGGATCGTGTCCTTTGCGATCCGATGTTCAAAGGCGATCGCCGCGCCGGTGTGGATCTCACCGAACATCGTCGGGACGATCGGCAGCGCCGCGAGCTCGTAAAACATCGACGTCTCGTCTTGCAGCTCGATCTGTGAGTCGTAGAGAATCGCAAACTCCGTCTCGCTGAGCGGATTCTTGAGATCGCCGAGGACGATCGCGACGAGGTCATCCATCTCGGCGGTCGTGTTGATCATCGAGTCGCCCGCCACGCGAATGCGCGCCATGCGACGCCCGTAGGTGCGCACCTTCGTCGAGTCGATCGCCGCCGACGCGACGATCTCCCGCTCGCCCACCGCATCGCTGGCGGCCTCGTCGGCCACCTCGCCGATGATCACGTCACGCATCGCCTCGACGTTCGTCGACATGCGATTGACGGCGAGGATGTCGGCATAGTCGCGGTGACCGTATGACGTCGTGGGATCAAAGAGCGTCAGGCGGAACTCTTGGCGCACCGAGTGCCAGCGGTACCGCACGCGCCAGCCAATGGCCGAGGCGATGTCATCGATCGCAGTGAGCACGCCCTTCGTCGCCGGTTCGTTCCACTCGTAGACGTTCCAGCCCGGCGACGTCGGAACGTACAGCTCCGGCACACCGACGCCGACGTACGCAAGCGAGAGCGGTCCAGTGACGACGCCGCTTTGTTCCGCCGCCGTCCCGCCAAGCACACCCGTCGTGGTGATCTGCGTCGACGAGACAGAGGCAATCGTGTCGTCGCGGTTGTAGTTCGTCGTGCCAGAGATACGGATCGGATCACCAGTCACGAGCGCATGCGGTCGACCACGCCCCGCCTTGTCGCTCGGGTAGGTGTTGCTCCACAGCGTTGCGACGATCGCACCACCGCCGCCGCTATCGTCGATGCCGTCGGGTGAGCCATCGAGCGCCGCAACGATGTCGAAGCGGTTGGGCGCGTTGTCGTCGATGATCGCTTGCAGCTCTCCCTCGACGGCGGTTCCCGCAGCGTCACCGTACTGCCGATCGGTCCCGTCCTTCGACGGCTCGATGAACACGTCGAGGAGCGCCACACCGAGATCAGCGGCGGTGACGGAGACGACGTCGTCGGTGACGTCCACCGCACGAATGAAGCCGTCGAACTGCACCTCCCACCACGGATCGACGTCAACGCGAGACATGCCGACCGGCGCGTAGGCCGTCTCGATGCGAATGCGTCGCATCGACCGCAGCAGAGGAACCGGCGTCGCACCAACCGTCGTCGTGTGAGCCAACGGATTATCGTTGACGCCGCTGCGGTCCGGCACAAACGGGCTGAGATTGTATGATCCATAGCGCGGGCTGAGCTTGACCATGGCGCCCGCCACGAAGTCCTCGACCGAAGCACCCCACACCACATCGCGCACGAAGTCGATGCCGTCGACGTTCGTCAGATCGATCCATTCCAGATCGGTCTTTGCGAGCTTCGTGAACTGCGACGTCGGCACCTGCACGAGCACGCGAGCATGAAGACCGAAGTAGCGCGTGACGCTGTCGACGGAGTCTCGCGGATAGAAGTCGAGGACGCCCTTGCCGTAGACGTAGCGAAACCACGCGACGTCTGGGGGCCACTTGGTGATCACGACGTCGTCGAGCTGACCGTTCAGGAACGAGCCCGGCGTGCCGACCGCGCTCCCAAGAGCACGCGATGCACCGACGATCCATCGCGACGATGAGCCACCCGTTGGCCACGGCCGGTTCGTCACGCGCGACACCGCCTCGCCGTTCACGAAGAAATCGATCTGGACCTTGCCGATGCGGTCGGGATCGGGACGCATCGAGCACCCGAGGTGAATCCACTCCCCGATCGTGACGGTGTTTGCGGCGGTGCTGTTGTTACGGTTCGTCGCCGACGAACTCTCCTCCCATGAGAGGCGGAACGAGCCGTCTGAGATCACCGACGCTCGCATCTGGACGTTGGTCGCCTCAGTCTCAGGCGAGGAGTACTCCCCGAGCTCGACGATCGTCTGCTCGCCAGCGGGGAGAGCATCGACGCGGACCCACGCGGCGAAGCCCCAGCCGCGTCCTTCTTGGAAGATGTTTTCGTCACCGTCGGCTGCGGCGCGTCCGGCGTAGTCGGCGGCGCCGTCGAAGTCGCGGGCGCCATAGGTGGCGTCGTCGCCGGTCGCCGACGGGTAGACCGCGGGTGACGACGTCTGCGTCATCGTGCGGACGCCAACCTCGTCGGTGAGGTTCGACGCCGCCGACGTCTCGTCCATCCGCAGCAAGAAAAGGTAATCGTCAGACGTCGAGGTCGGAACGTGGCTGCGGGGTGTCATCAGGGCGCGCGACATCGGCGGGCTTCTCCTCTGCCGCCTCACGCCTCGCGACGGCGCCCTTGAGCTCCTCGAGCGCGAAGAGCGCGCCCGCCAAGTAGGGACCGTCCGCGAGCGTGCGGCGTAGGCGAGTCTGGAGCGCCACGACCTCGGACGCCAGGGACCGCTTGGCGCGGCGTAGCTCCCCATCCATGCGAGCCCGCATCCGTCGCTCGGCCCGCTCTGCTCGTTCGGCGCGTTGGGTCGGGTCCATCACTGCTCCATCATCTCGACGCTGAAGATCCGGTTCGCCGCCGAGTGTGACGATGCGCCGCGCAGCTTGGCGTTGAGCTGCTTCGTCGCTCGCACCCGGCAGATCACGTTGATGGGGTCGCTCTCCACGAACCAATCGCCCGTAGCCTTCACGACGGGGGCAAGGCCCATGGTGTAGCTCTGACGGAAGGTCGTCAGCTCGGCGATCCACGTCGACGGGATCTCGTATGGCAGGAAGAAGAAGTCCTCATAGTTCTTCGCCGCCGCGAGTCCGCCAGCGCGGTAGCCGCCGAAGCCGACGAGGTCGCCGCTGTTCCGCACGCTCGACCAGTTGCCCCAGGAGTAGGAGCCAGCGACACCGTCGCGATACTGCGTGACGCCGACGGGATTCGCAGCAGACCCGCGCGTCACTTCGATGGCGCCGGTCGCGACGTAGTCGTACCAGGCGTCTGCGGGCGTCCCGTCGGATGCGATCGTCCGGTACGACCACACGCCGTGCGTCCATCCCGTCGTCGGTGTCCACCCGTTCGGCAGGTAGAGCTTGTTCCGCATGAGCGCCGACGCCATCGTGCCGCTGCCGACTTGGGCGTAGCCGTCGTGTTTGCCCGGTGTGGAGTAGGCCAACGACGAACCCGTCATAGAGACGCCGTCACCGCTCTTGATGATCGAAAGCGAGGCGGTGTCCGCCAATGGGAACACCTGCTGGCGCCCCTCGATCCACTGTCGGAACTTCTCAGCCTCCACGCGCTCGATTGGTGTCGTCTGGAACGTCCATCGCCTCTTCGTCGCCGACTGCGAGCCGAAGCCGCCGCCCGTGATCCCCATGTTGAAGATGTCGCCGATCGCGATCGACTCCTCCTCGAAGGAGTCCGCCGCGACGGGGATCGTGACGCCGTTGATCTTCAAGAAGGTCATCGTTCAACCTTTGTCGTCGGAGGCGAGGCCCATGCCATTCCAGATGCGGTTCGACGCGGAGGGTACGCCACGACGAGCGGTGTAGCGCAGCGCACGAGCGTCCTCGTCCATGCTGCCGCGGCTGTTCCAGTTCTCGATGTTGATCACCATCGGCGCCACGAAGGCCCCACCGCCTCCGGCAGTCGCAGCAGCGGCGACGGGCTCAGCAGCTGCGAAGACACCGGCCGCAATCTTGTAACCGCTGGGGATATTCACCAGCGCCTCGGTGACGCGACCGAGAGCCGACGTGTTGTTCTCGATCGAGGCGCGCAGACGATCCTTGGCCTCCTCGATCAAGATGTCCTTCTTCGTCTGCTTCTGCCGCTCGACGGCTTCGCGGAGGTTCTCTCGACGACTGCGCTCGTTCGCCTCTGCCGCTTCTCGCTCACGCGCCGCGACGTCTTCTGGATCGCCAACGCCCGCCGCCGCCAGTATTCGCGTCAAACTGGCCTCAAACGCGTCGTCATAGCCGAGCTTCCTAGCCTCAGCGTCGGCGCGATCCCATGCGTCAAGGAGACCATCGAGCCCCTCGGTCATCCGATCGACGAGCTTCCCGGTGACGCGGTCGATCGCGTTCACCGCCTTATCGAAGCCTCGCGTGAGTTGATCCATCGCGCGGTTCATGGATGGCATCTTGTCGACGACGACACCGACGACGCCGGCGAGAGCACCGAGCGCCGGATTCACCGCGCCCAACGTGGACGAGAACGCGCCGATCAGTTGGCCGGGAGAACCGCCGCCAGCGATGACACCGAGCGCCGACGCGGCGTCACCCGGAAGCGTTTCGCCCACTCCCTGCATCATCGCGTACGCCTTGCGCGCCGCTGCCCCCTCGGCCTCGCTCACCTCGATGAGCGGCCCGAGAGCCTCAGAAAAGTCGTCAACCACGGGGCTCATGTCGTGCGTGACGATGATCGTTTCCGGTTGGTTGATCCCGAGCTCGCGATCGATCTGTTCCGGCGTGACCGTTTCGTTGAACGCCGACAGCGTCGAGCGAGCGTCACGGCGACCGGCAAATAGCGCCTTCACATCAGCGGTGGTGACCGCGTCCGTCGCCTCCTCAAGTCGATCCGCCGCTTTCTGGAGCACCGTCGCAACTGATGTCGTCGACTTCGCCGCGCCTTCGTTCGCCTTGGCGACGTCGACAGCCGAGTTCGCCGCCGACGTCTCTGCCTTCACTCTCTCCTGCAAGAGTCGGTAGAGCTCTTGAAGTTTGTCGGCATATGCGCCCGCTTGGGCATCGCCGAGATTCATCGACAACACGGTTCGTGGTGTACGACTCGGATCGCGCGCCATTTCCTGAACACCAGCCAGAGGCGACGAGGGGTTGGCAGCCAGGAGCCCATACTCGGCCTCGAAGTCGCGCAGCGCCTTCATCGCATCGGCGATCGCAAGGAACCCCTCCACGACTTTCTTTTGCTCGTCGCTCAGACCCTTGGTGAAGGACGCCACCTCGTTGTTCTTCTGGGTCGTGGCGAGTTCCTCGTTCGCGCTCTTGACCTTGGCGATCATGTCGTCGACAGCCTTCATGCTGTCCTCCATCGCCTTTCGCGCCTTCTCTGCTGATTCCTCCCATGCAGAACCGAGCGCAGAGAGTCCACCGACGACGATGGCGATCCCCGCCATCAGCGGACCGTCCGACGCGAAGGTCATTGCAGCATCGGCGACGCCGCCGATCATGTCGCCAATGGGTCCGGCCGCTCCACCGAATGCCGACGAGATGCCGCCGACCGCCGTTTGCAGTCGGCCCATGGTGCCGTCGAGCTTCTCCGCAGCTTCGCGGCTCTTGTCCTTCGCCTCGGTGAGCCCGTCGACCTTGGCGCGTGCGGCGTCCGCCTCCTCGCGCAGCCGCTTGAGCTGCTCCGCGTTGAGCTTCGACGTGACCGTCTCATCGGCGAGAGCGGCCTCCAGCGCGTCGGCCTTGCGAACGAGCTTGTCGAAGCCGCCGACGACGTCATCGACGGCCTTGAGGACGCCCGTGGTGTCGCCTTTGATCGGGACCGAGACGCCGCCTGATACCTGGGTCATGGGGCTCAGCCCTCCTCGTCCCCCAAGCCTATGCCGGGCGGCATCCACGCGCGATGCGCCTTCTCCGCGGCCTTCGCCTTCGCCTCGCGAAACCGCTCAAGACGACGACGACGTTCCTCGGGTGTGTCCGCAGAGTCGAACGGGCTCTCGCCGTAGTCCTCGGCCTCACCGATGAGCGCTGCGGGCGAGATGCGCGTTCCACCGAAGGCGAGCAGCGTGGAGAGGATCGACGCGAAGCGTAGACTTTCGTCGCGCTCTCCCTCGCGGGCGCCCTCCATAAGCTCGATGAACTCTGACGGCGTCGACGACCACATCACCTCGGGCTCGTAGCCGTAGCGCCCGCAGAGGCGCACCCACGCGCCCCAGTCGGGCCACCCATTGTGCGGGTCTATTCGCTCTTCGTCGGCGCCGTCTCGTGCGGCGCCTCTCCTTCCCCCGGCTCCACCTCGGGGGCGAAGCGCTTGTATGCCTCCGCGAGTGCCTCAAGCACAGCGTTCTGGAGCACGGTGAACTTGTGCGGCTCCTTCTCCAGCCATGCGTCCACGCGGTCGGCGGTCATCCGGCGATCCTCGTGAAGCAAACCCGCGGCGGTGAGCTCGCAGACCTGAAGCATGTCCGTCGTCGCGGCGATCTCGCGGATCGGGCGGTTGTTGAACTTCGCTTGGATCACGCGGAGAGCCGTGTTCGTCATCTTGATCGTGCGGGTCTCGCCGGCGATCGTGACATTCACGCCTCGAAGTGGGTCAGTCATGTGGTGCTCCTGTGCGCCCACGTTGGCAAAAGAAAGACGGCGAGCACAAGGCCCGCCGTCTCCATGGACTCAGAGGTGATCGTCGCTCTCCGTCGACCTCACTGCGTGTCGCGAGTCTGCGTGCCGGTGCGCTGGATCGTCACGCGGTAGCGCGCGACGTCGGTGTCGCTCATCACCTCTTCGATGTTCGTCACCGTGCCGAGCATGCGGATCTGCCGCTCGCCAGAGCTGTCGCCGCGAGGACGGAGGCGGAAGGCGCGAATCTCGCCCGACGCCCACGATGTCCACAGGTGTTCTTGGCCGGTGGCGTTCTCGTCGGCCACCATCTCAAAGGTGATCTCAGCGCTCTTCCACGTCGCCACGAATTCCTTGTTTCCGCCGCTGTCGTTGTTCGACGCCTCGGCGGTGTCCTGGGTGCCGCGAAAATTGGGGTTCTTCACCTTCTCAACGGCGACGTAGGTCGCCGAGGTGTAGTCGGTGGAGGCCGCGTTCGAGACGGCGACCTCAGAGAGACGAGCGGCAAACGCGCCAGCGGTAGGCATGGGTCACTCCTTCGCCGCGGTGGAAAGGTCGGCGAGACGCCACCCATGGTGGCACCGGATGCACAGACGGTCCATGCCGCCAGCGTTGGCCACCTCGGGGGAACCGCACGACGGGCACACGCGGCCGAGGGCAACGCGAGCCGCTTGAATCTGCGCCTCCGGGTCCGGCGCCACGCACACGAGCTCAAGGCTCACGCGGTCGCCGTCGACGTAGGCGATCCGCTCGACGTCGAGGGTGCCCGCCTCCACCTCTGCGGCAAGAGCTCGGAGCGCGAGGAGCGCCAGATCGCGGTTCGTGCTCATGCTCATCCCTCGAAGGTGACGGTGAAGTTCACGGCGAAATATTCGGCGTCGCTCTCGCCGGGGCCGAGAGGGATCGGCGTCGCCGTCGTCGCCTTCACGTCGAGGTAGAGCCGACCACCGCCCGAGGTGAATGGGCCGTTGAGATCGAGGGCGTCATGGATCGCCGCTGCCTTCGTCCGGCTCGTGGCGTAGTCACGTGCCTTGCCACGTACGAGACACTGGACGTCGACGGTGCGGAGCCGCCCGTCGTTGTGCAAGTCGAGGGCGCCGCCCGCCGCCTCCCAGAACGTCGCCTGGAGCGGGACATCGCTACCCTTGCTGGGTCGCTCGGGGCCGCTCCAGGCGTTGCGAGACGCGCCGCTCACCACGACGTGCGTCGAGAGCGACGCCTTGAGCGCGGCGAGCTGCATGAGGTCTTCGGCGACGTCCGGTGTGGAAGTGGTCACGTTTGGCTCCTGCGTGGGGTCGGTGCTCGGGACAGACCTTTGCGCCGGTCCTTCTCCGCTTGGGCCTCCAGGCGCCGCCGCCGAGCTCGAAGCCGCGGATGGATCTGCGGACCGACGAGCGGGCCGGTCGGGTGGATCTCGGGGATGTCGTCGATCCCCTGCCCCGCCTTCGCGAGTCGCTCGGTGTTGACCGCGATGAATCGTTCAGCGCCAGCGGCGACGTCGTCGACGGCCTTCGTTAGAAACTTCCATTCGCCGACGCGATACTTGAGATCACGCTCGTGGACGAAGAAGGCATAGGGCGCCGAGAACCCCACCTCGAAGACGAAGGACGTCGCCGTGAAGCTCGGCTTCTGCACGTAGCGCGAGGCCCGCAGGTAGCCGCTGTCGACGGGTGTGCGGCGCATCGCTCGCGTCACGATCTCCGTGCCGAGGAGATAGATCGCCCCTTGGTAGCCCGCTGCATGGCGGGCCATGGCCTTCTCCAGATCGTCGCTCGTGCGACGGACCGAGGCTTCCATGGCTTGGAGGTCGAAGGAGAACACCGACCTATCATGGCCCAAAAACAAAACGGCCGGAGCCCCATTGCCCCGGCCGCCCTGTTCGAATGACTGGCGATCTCATGACCGTCGTGCCGATCACCTACCACTCAACCGGCGTCGAGTCGACCCACATGCGCGAGATCGATCACACGGCCCAGACCGTCCGGCGCCGGTGTGAAGATTCGATCGGCGAAGTAGCGCGGGCAGTGAGAGCGCACGCACTCGACGACGGCTTCGGCGAACACGCGGGCTTCGGCGTCGGCGTGAACGGACCCACGCAGCCACGAGACATGGCGCAGCGTACGAACGTTCGCTGTCCAACACAGACCCGTCTCGAGCGCATTGCCGAGGTAACCGCGGGCCGCGCCTCTGGCCTGCTTGCGAGCGGTGCTCTTGTCGACGCCGCGAGAGATGAGCCACGGCTCGACGGCGGCGACGACGGCGACGTAGGCGCGTCGGTCAGCGGCAATGCTCTCTCGGATTGCGCCTCGCGCTTTCCACGCTGCGTGTTCGTGATCTTTGTTGACTGGTGTCTCACCGAAGACGTCTTTGAGCATCTCGGTGATCGCCGGGTGCTCGACGTAGTCGCTTTCGCTCTCGTCGACGTAGCGCGTGCTCCGCTGCGAGATGGCGACACCGACGCGGTGTCGCACGAGCTCGTGGGTGAAGCCGCGAGACACGCCGTCGACGTCGAAGCCGTAGGACGCGTGTTCCGACACCGACCCGTGACCGACTTCGAGCAGATGGGCGTGGAAGTCGTCGGAGGACCGACCCTTGCCGAGCGAGTCGTAACACTTGCGGCCCGCATACTCGGTGATCTGTTCGCCGTCGGTGCCGACGAGCTGATCTGACCGAGCACCCTCCTCGGCGGGGTTGAGGGTGAACACGGGGCGATGGAAGAGGCGCACTTTGATCGTCATGCGATCAGATATTCGCTTTGACGTCGGCGGTGCAACCGGATCAGCCGAAGTAGATCATCCACAAGCGCTGCGTGCCGATCTTGTTCGTCGCGCCCTTGATCGACAGCGGAGTGCGTCCAGCGTCGTCGCTCGCGGTGTCGTCGGCGGTGGTGCCCGCGATGGAGGGGAGCCAATACAGATCGTCGTAGCGAGGCTCCTCGGTCATCGCCATCTCGCACGTCGACACGACCTCTTTGCCCTCAGCGCTCCGCAGCTTGCGTTGGACAAACTCGACGCGGGCCGCGACGGTCGTCGTCGAGCCGTATGATGGATCGCCCGCGGTCGTGATGCCGGTGCGACGCTTGCGCGTGACGGAGTGGATGAGCCACGAGGAGATCAGCACGGGCGTTTCTCCAGCAGGCGGTCACGAAAGCGACGGGCGATCCTCTCGATCGCGCGCCTCTGCTCCTCGGTGATCACCAGCGGCTTGACCGCGACGGGCCTCGACGGCGGGGCGATCTCCTTCACGGTCGGCGGCGAGCTCATGCCCTCAAGCCTGAGCGAAGAAGCGATACCCCGCAAGCATGGCTTCCACGCGCTTCGGCAAGCCGCTTGACCCGTAGAGCGTCTCCGGGCTGCCGAAGCTCACGGAGTAGCTCATGAGGCTCTCCGAGGCGACGGTGACGTCGGCGCCGACCGATGCGAAGAGGTTGGTGACTGCCATGATGCAAGCTTCTTCGATGTCGGCGGGGAGCGCATCGACGCCGACGACGGCGACTTGGTTTGGCGTCGTGTACCCCGCCGCGTAGGTGACCACGATCGTCCCGTCTTCGTGACCGTGGATCGGGTCGCGGGCGATGCCGCCGCCGACGAGCCCAGGGCGCCACAACCACACCGACGTCGACCGGATGATCCCCGCCGTCGCATCGTCGCCGACGCAGGTGTAGTCGTCGGAGTCGACGGTGTCGCCGTCGTCCACGATCGACGTGATCGACCACACCGGCGTGCGGGACACGACGAGCTCGGGCGTACCCGAACCCGCCAGCCGGTCGACCACGGAGGCGCTGTAGGCCAGACGCCGCCCGAGGAAGCCGACGATCATCGACGACGCCGCGGTGATGAGACTCTCGAGCTGCGTGTCCCGTGAGGAATCCGTGATGCCCAGCCGGGCCTTGAGCGTGGCGAGCGTCGTCAGGGCGTCGGAAGCCAGGGCCATGGGTTACTCCTCGTCGGACCAGTTCGCCGGGTCTGCGGCCATCATGAGCGCGACACCGAGAGAGCTCGCGGTGCCGCGCTCGTACAGGTCGAGGGCCATCGCCCTCTGCTCGCTCTCGTCAGGCGGCGGGGCCTTGCGTGTCGTCCACGCTCGCAGCCTCGCCGCCAGACGCGCGCGCGCCGGAGAGGATCCCCCGGTCGAAGGCGAGAGCGTTCACGGGCTCGGCCTTGCCCTGCGCCACAAGGCGGAAGGCACGCGCCGGCAGGTCGCCGAAGACCTCGCCGACGTTGAGGCCGTCGTGAGGGAAGAGGCAGCGCAGCGCGACGCGGCCCGTGGGCCCGACGATCGCGGTCTGCTCTGCGCCGTCGTCATCCTTGAAGGTGACGCGTTCACCGGGCGCCGGCGTCGGCTCCGCGGTCTTGGGTGGTGCGGGCGCCGGCGTCGGCTCCGCGGTCTTCTTCGTGGCCATGATTGGTCACCTCCGGGCGCCAGAATGGCAGAAGGGGCGCGCAGCACCAAGGCCACGCGCCCCTTCTCTTCAGCCGCCAGCGCTCAGTTCGCCGGGAGCTTGTTCTTGCCGCCGAGGATCACGCACGCGCTGTGCGGGTAGGTCGGCGACGTGCCCGACGTCATCGCGATCACCTCGACGACGCGGACGTACCGGGCCACACCGGCAAGGTTGACGTCGAGCGTGCGCAGCGAGGCGGTCGCCGACGTCTTCTGCGCGAAGGCCGCGCCGCTCACGTCGGTCCAGCCCGTCGAACCGTCGGCGCTCTCTTGGAGCTTGACGTCGAGGGTCTGGTCCGACGGTGAACCCGTCACCGCACCGGCGTGCGAGACGATGGTGAGCGAGCCGTAGCCGAGGCGGTCGACGGCTGCGCTGTTGCGAGTGCCAGCGCTGTTCGCAAGCGGCACTTGGGTTGAGGTCGGCGTGATGTGCGCGCCGATGTTGTTCCGGCTGGGGTGAGACATGGTCGCTCCTGCAAGACAAAGGTGAAGACGAAGGTGAAGAGAGAAACGGCGGGGAAGCGCTGGGCCTCCCCGCCGTCAGCGCGTCAAGCCCAGGTGACGCCGGTGAGGACCGAGGCCTCGTTGCCATCCTGCCGCGACACGAGGTCGATCGACTGGATGAGGCGCACGACCGTCTGGTCCTGCGAGAACGCGGCAACGACGTTCGAGCCGTCGTGGTACGCCGCCTCGCTCGAGGACTCGACGCGGAGGCCGTCCTGACCCACGCCCTCGGCGACGACCTGGTGGATCATGTCCACGAGATAGACCTCAGATTCGGTGCCGCCACCACCGAGGTTCGTCGGGATGGACGAGGTCACGCCGAACGGCTTGCCCTGAAACATGCCGCGAGCCATCTCGTCGGCCCAGATCAGGTTGTTGTTGCCGTCGCGCGCCGACATGAGCGCCCAGCGCGAGCGAGGCGCCATCATCCAGTACGGCCGGATAAACTTCACCTTCGCCTCTTCGAGCAGGCGCTGCATCTTGGCTGTGTCGGTCGTGATCGCCGCCGCCGTCGTGCCGGTCTGCGCGAAGACGTTGCCCGAAGCCGCCGTGTAGCGAAGGCCGCGCGGTGAGTGCGACGAGCCGGTGCCGCGGATGAGTGCGGTGTCGATGAGCACCGACGCGTTCGCGATGAGGTCGTCGCGCACGACCTGCTCGGCGTTCGCCGGGCTGTGCGCGAGGAGCCGGTTCGCGATCGGCGAGAGACACGCGAGGTACTTCAGGTCCGCCTTGACCTGAGCGAACGTCGGCGTGCTCTTGGTGATGTTCGAATTTTCCCCGACCCACCCGCCAGCGGCACCGGTGGCGATCTTCGGCAACGTCAGGTTGCCGTTCGGGGCCTCCATGCGGACCGGGTTGCCCTGGAGGAACACGGTCGCCGCATAGAGGAGCTCGATGTAGTCCTCAGCCATGGCCTCGGGCACGAGCGCGCCGCCAGCGCTGATCGTCGACTCGCCGAGGGTGCGGACCACGAGCGGATCAGCGCCGTGCGCACGAGCGAGTTGGTAGGCCCGCTGCGGGTCGTTGCGCGCGAGCGCCATGTACCCGAGCCAGCCGGAGAACCGGAGGCCGACGTCACCGTCGATGCTCGGCGCGCCGTTCACGCGGCGGGCGCGCATCTCGGCGTACTGACGCTTCCGCACCGGACCGGACCGCGCGGGGATGGCGCGGCCGCTCTCGTCGCGGACGATGCGCTGACGCTGGTCGGCGCGGTCGCGGTCGGCGAGCTCGTTCGTCTCGCGGCGACGCTCCATGCCGGCGCGCTCGGCGCCGTTGTCGATGGCCATGAGGTCGTAATCCTCACGGGTGTAGCGGCTCTGCCGGTCCGACGTGTGGACGGCGGGGCCGGAACGGGCCGCGCGACGGCGCTCCTCGACGATGGCCTGAGCGGCGCGACGAAGGCGGGCCTCGCGGCTCTCCTGGGGCTGGGACGGGGGGGCAATGCGGCGGGGCATGTCTGTCTCCTTCTGGCGGGGCGGTGCCCCAATGGTTCACGGTGGCCGGTCGTTGTCGTCGTCGTATCAGGGGAGGCGTCCGGTGCGGCGCATCTCCTCGTCCTCGATCATGTCGGCCAGCTCCTCGGCCTCGGCGGCGAACTCCGCATCCGCATCCTCACCCGGATGCGCGGAGTCGTCCACGCGCACGGAGACGCCGCGCCGCGCGAGCTCGGCCGCGAGCTTCGCGGTGTCGATCGCCGCAAGCGAGGTCGCCTCTTCTTCGACCTCCACTTCGACGACCGGCGCGCCTTCGCCCGAGCCCTCGCTCATCGGCTCGGCCTCACCTTCACCTGGTTGCACTTCGTCGGGCTCGAGGACGGCGAAGTCCTCCACCGGGGCGACGGCGCCGCACTCGGGGCACTGAAGCATGACCGGGTCGGCGCGCTGCTCGGTCGCGGCGTCCATCTCGGGATCCTCGGGGTGCGCGTTCTCGTCTTCGGCGTACGCCTCGGGGTTCGCGACGCCGTCGTCATCGACCACGGGAGCGCGAAACTCCTCGACGCGGAAGCTGCCACGCTTGCCGAGATCGACAAGGATCGCCGACCCCTTGGTGTGACGACGAAGCGCGATCAGCTCCGACCGCGGCACGAACAGGTGACCGGTGCCCTCGATCGCGCGCTCGAGCAACTCGACCACATCGCGCTTGGCGATCCCCGCATCAGCGAGACGCGCGTTGTCGACGAGGCAGTCCGGGTTCGCCGGGACGGGCACCCACGAATACTCGCGGAGACGCTGGCGGGTGAAGTCGATCGGGACGAACACGCTCTCGCCGCTGTCGCGATCGACAGCGACGTCGAACTCCAGAGGCTCGAAGCCAACGGAGACGGTGCGGAGGATGCCAGCAGCGACGAAGCGGCCGACCTTCGCGCCGAACTCGTCGAGGCCGTCACCGACGAAGCGGGTCACACCCACAAGAGCGCCCGGAGCGCCCTCGACGCCGGCGCGGACGTGAGCGCCCATGTCGCGGCCGACGGGGAGGGCGAAGCTGTCGTGGGCGAAGAGCACGACGGGGTTTCGCTTGTAGTCGGCGAGATCCCACCCCTCGGGCGCGATCGTGCTGTCGTAGCTGTCGACCCGAGCGGTGGACAGCGTGACCTTCGCGACGACGTCGCCGAGACCGTTCGCCTCGCCGTCGGCCGCGGCCTCTCGCACGTCCTTCGGCGCATCGCGGAGCAACGCGACGATCTGGTCGCGACGCTCACCGGCCGAGCCCTTGAGGACGATGACGCCGCCGTCGTCGGCCGCTCCCGCGAGGGTAAGCCGGGCCCCCGCTTTCCGGTTCTTGGTCCACTCCGCAAACGGGGTGGCGCGCGTCACGGGCTGCTTCTTGGGGGCGGGCTTCGGCATGGGGTCACTCCTGTGGGCGTCAGCCCAAAGCATCTTCGAGGGCTGCGAGCACGGCGACCTCTTGGGCGTCGAAGCCGTCTCGCGCGGCACGGCGAAGCCGACTGTCCCACGGCCGGAGGCTTTCGTCAGCACGGGCCCACGCGGCGGCGCGCTGCTCTTCCGTGCTCTCAAGCCCCAACATTGCGATCCCCGTCGGGGCCCGCGTCGCGAGAGTCGCCGCAAGCTGGGCGTCGAGGATCACGGTTCCGACGGCGCATCGGCAGTTCGATACGATGATGCCATCGGCAACCAAAAGACCGTTGTCAGAGGAGACATCGTAAACATGACCAGAAAACTCGAACTTGCGAATCTTGACGACCTTGCTCGTCGCTACAGCGCCGGAACATCCATGAAGCAACTTGCTGACGAAATGGGCATCAGCCGCAATGCCCTGGGCCGGGCCTTTCGTGACATCGGCATTCAGATACGTGATCGGTCCAAAGCGGAGACGATCAAGTGGGGTCGACTCAAGCAAGACCGACGTCTCGTCGAGAGACAATGTCGACGCGCTTGGTCCGCCGCTACCAACCGCGTCGTCTCCGATGACGAGCTTCGAACTCGGGCGAAAGCGCGCGAGTCTTCCAACTCGCGCATCGGCAGAGGAGAGGTCGCTCTCATGATCACCATGGCAGCGCGTGGCCTGAAGCCTGTCCCTCAACGCGCCGTTGGACGTTACAACGTCGACATCGCTCTCGATGAACTCGCCATCGCCGTCGAAGTCTGGTCTTGCTACCCGGCATCGAACCGCAGGCCAGCGCCGCGTCAGCGCACGCAAGACCTCCTCAATGCTGGTTGGCATGTCGTCGATGTTGTTGCTTTCGGTGTTCCCATTGCGCCATCGCTCAACACCGAGGCTGTCACAGACAAGATCGTCGTCTTCGCGCAGCAGACCAGCTCGAACAAGTCCATGCGTCGTCAGCACCTCATGATTGGCGGTGACGCGAAGACAACGACCGTCAGCCGTCTGTATCTCGACGGCAGGACCAACATACTTAGCTGAAAATCCTGCATGAAAACTGCCAGATACTTTGGTGCCCGGCAGAAAACAGTTCAGGTCGAGGGGCGCAACATGAAAGCCGCCTGGCTGCATCGCCTTGGCACCGCTGTATTGACCTCCTTCGACGACGAAGGGTGCGTCGAGCTCTTGCCGCTGGCCGTCGAGCGCGAGGTGAGCGTCCCGCGTGCGCCCGTCGCGCGTCGCGATCCATTCCTTCTGCATCGGGATGCCGGTCTGTCGGAACGCCTCGACCGCCGCGTAGCTGGAATGCACAGCGGCTTCCGTCTCCGCGATGATCGATGACCGTTCCACGCGAGCCCGCTCGAAGACGCCACGAACAGCGGCGCGAAGATCCTCGTCAGTGCCACCCGAGCGGATCGTTTGTTCAAGGGCCTCGGTGAGCTCGCGCTTCGTCGTCGAGTTGATGAGCCGCTGGATGCGTTCTTGCCCGAGGTTCCGCATGTGGGCGCGCACGCGATCGCTATCGCCGTCGAAGGCGTCGAGACTCTTGCCCGTGGCGTCGGCGACGACGGCGGTGGCCTCTTGGCCCCACTCGTCGATCAATCGTCGCACCACGGGCGCGAGAGCCTCGTAGAGCGACGCCGTCGTGACCGCCTTCGTCAGCGCTTGCACCTCGACGGCGGTGAGCGCCGCGCGAGGAAGCAATGCGCGAGGCTTGAACGTGAGACTCGCCACGCCGTCGGCGCCGATCGTCGTCTCAGGTTCCATCGTCGGCGTGGTCGTCATCGTCGGCGCGTCACCGCCCTCACGCGGTGGGAGACGCAGCTTGTGGCGCACCTCGTTCGTCGTCGGGATGCCCGCCATCATGTGATCGGCGCGAATGTCCGGCGTCAGATCCCGCAGCGATGCGACCCACACGCCGTTGACGAGGAAGCCCTCTCCGCTGCCGTCGGCAAGCGGAGGCTCACCAGCGAGAGCACGCTCCTCGTCGATGCGGAACCGACCGGGGAGCGCCTGATACACGGCGCGCTTCGTTTCAAGATCGGCAGGGACCGGGCTCTCGTAGTCGACGACGAGGCGATCGTCGAACATCTCCGCGAGCCGCTGGAACTGCTCACGCAACATCTCAAGACGCGGGATCTGCACGTCTTCGGCGTCGATGGCGCGAGCGGCTTCCGACGTCGCGCGATTCGACGACGTGACGATCCCCAGCTTTTCGGGGGGCACGTTCCACACCTGTTGGAGCATGTCGCGCACGCTCTTGCGGATCTCGACGAGATTCTGATCCTTGAAACTCGTGTCCATGCGCTTGACGTCGACGTCGACGTTGACGAAGTGGGTCTTGTAAGCGCGCTTGAAGCCCTGGAGGACGTTGTTCCAGTCGGCCTTTGCGCGCTTGAGCACCTCGGGACGAGCGCCCTTCAAGCTGACAATCGCGTTCGGCAGCGCCTGATTCTGGAACCACCCGGCGACGGTCTTCGCGGCGTTTTCGTCGATGTCGAGTTCATCCGCGAGCGTGAGCCCCAGACCCGCACCGGAGCCGTAGGGGTTCGCCGGGTCTGGATCGAGGAAGAGCAGGAAGTCGGTCACCGGGATTGACCACTGCACCCCGCCGACGTTCACGCCCCAGGTCAACTCGCTCTCCGTCGGACGACGCTGGATCCACGTCCCAGGCACCGGCCACGCGCGTACCGGCGTGTCGTTGGGACCGGTGCGATCAAGCACCCAACCCGTCTGTCCGATCAGGTCGTACGACGCGACCGTCATCTGCCGCGCCACCTTGCCCGACAGGAAGCCGTTGGGCCGCGCCATGAGGTCGAGCCACGGGTGGCGTTGGATCTCGACGAGATCGCCGGTCACGACGGCACGTCGAAGCATCGGCGCTCGCAACGCGTGCGGGGTGTCTCGCGTCCACGACGGCGCCTCGGCGTACGACCGACGTCGCTGGCCCTTGGTCTCTGCGGTGGGTGCCGCGTAGAGGCGCCACGGGACCGCACCGACGGTGGATGAGACGTGGTGTGAGACGCCGCGAAGCCAAGGGGCGTCACGGTACGCGGCGAGGATCTGCGTCGAGCCCTTGCGTGGGCCAGCCGACGCCGTCGAGAGCATCAGTTGCGACTGGAGATCCCTCGACTGCGGTCCTCGCAGGGCTCGCTCTACGAGCGCGGCGTCCTCGGGCGACGAAGAAGGGATCGAGGCACGAGAGCGAAAGAGGAAGTCGAAGAGGCCCATGGGCGCAAGCATCGCGCATCACGAGCCAGAGCGTCAGTCGGTGTCGTGCCACCAAAGACCAAGCCCCAGGCCTGGCAACCTGGGGCTTGAAGTGGGCTTGTGGGCCGCACATCTCGGGTGAGAGACCAGAGCCTACTCGCTGACGACCACTGAGTCACGAACGACAATGCGGCGAATGTCGTCGGCAACGAGATCGATGCACTGCTGGGTCATCGCCCTGTACCGATGATCCCACCTCGGCGGGAAGCAGTAGGCGGCGACGATCACGCCGTCACGGAACAGCGCGCAGTTCGCACTGCTTCCCCTGGCTCTCCTTTCCTCCGCCGTCATGTCGCGGAACGTCATCCCAGCCGCGGTTGCCGCCGCGAGCAGCTCATCCATGGTCATGCATCACCGCCTTCCATCGCCTCGTCGACGAGCACTCGCACGAGCTGCGGCAGCGACATCCCCTCGGCGGCGGCTTCCGACACGAGCCACTCGTGTTGCCGCTGATCGAAGACAACGCGGAGTTCTTCGGGCATTGGGTCTTTGACCTCACGCGGTGCGAGCGTGCGACCCTCCGCGTGTGCGGCCGTCGTCCTTGTCGCCTGCACGCCGACGATGCGATCGTCCTGCGGACTGTAGAGCAGCCGCAGACGCCAAGGCTTCGGCCCGCGGTAGGCGAGAAGGCCGGTGGGTGAAGGCGTTGGGCTTTGCCGCGGCCGGACCTCAGCGAGCCAGCGCAGCAGCAGATCGCGCGCTTCCTCGATCTCGCAGCCGACATGGAAAGCGGCGACGCCGGCGACAGACGGAGACACGGTGGTCATGTTTCACCTGCCCCTGCCCGTGCCCATGCCCGTGCCCATGCCCCTGCCCCTGCCCATGCCCGTGCCCATGCCCCTGCCCCTGCCCATGC
>JACCDR011956862.1_pt1 | contig 47485 bp, 59 predicted proteins | sample 7446431 | NCBI WGS metagenome assembly JACCDR01 (sample SAMN15323443, study PRJNA562643) | freshwater metagenome | isolation source: river surface water | place: USA:Blue River Watershed | collected 2017-08-17 | reverse complement strand
GCGACAGCGGCACGGCGACGGCGGGCTACAGAGGCACGGCGACGGCGGGCTACAGAGGCACGGCGACGGCGGGCGACAGAGGCACGGTAAAAGGCCGCGCTGGCGCGCTGCTGGTTATCAGGTTCTGGGACGGCAATCGCTGGCAGATCGCCCAGGGCGTGGTGCAGGACGGTGACTGCAAGCCGGACACGCCGTACCACCTCGAGAACGGCAAGCTGGTGGAAGGCGAAACCGCAGAGGCCAAGGAAGCGCGCGAGTTCGCGGAACGCATCAGCAAGATGAAGCCGGTGGATCGGCCATGAAACTGACCGTCCACCAGGGTGACATCACGCAACTGCGCGTGGATGCGATCGTGAACGCGGCGAACTGCGAGCTTCGCCCAGGCGGCGGCGTGTGTGGAGCCATCCACCGCGCTGCCGGTCCCCGTCTGACCAACGCATGCGAGGACATCGGATGGACGCCCACCGGCTACGTCGCCATGACCGGACCGGGCAATCTTCCGTGCCGCCTGGTGCTGCATGCGGTCGGACCGATGTGGGTTGACGGCACAAACGGCGAACCTGCCGACCTGCACGCCGTCTACTTCCGCTCGCTGGAATTGGCGCGCATCTGCGGCCTGCGCACCATCGCCTTCCCCTGCATCAGCACCGGCATCTACGGCTATCCGCCTGACGCTGCCTGCGGGGTGGCGCTGATGGCCGTCGCGGACTTCGCGCGGATGCACCCGGACGCCATCGATGAGGTCACGTTCTGCTGCTTCTCGCAGGAAGATGCCGAGCGGTACCGCAAGGCGTTGGGAGTGCAGGCATGAGCACCGGCTACTGCACGGGCGTCATGCCCCAATCCAACCACATCGACATGGAAGAACGAGCGCACCGCCTGCGCCGCATCGCCCGCGTTCTGCGCCACGACCTGGACACCAATCCACCCAAGGACGACGCGGTTCGCAAAGCTGCCGAGGCACGGTGCCAGCGGTACAGCGCGGAAGCCGCTGCCCATGAAGTCGAACTACGCAAGGCGAGAGGCTACTAAATGACATTTTCCGAAGCAAAATTGTCCGTGATGCCGTTCGGCCAACACCGCGGCAAAACCCTGGACCAGATCGCCAGCAGCGATCAAGGCCTGAAGTACCTGGACTGGCTGCGTGGTCAGGGCGTGCGCTCTGAACCGCTCGCCACTGCGCTGTCCACGTACCTGGATGACGCGACGATTGCCAAGGATTTGGCGGGGCTGGTGCGGCCATGACCGTCCTGATGGTCCAACCGGAGTTTTGGTCACGCGTCCTGGACGGTAGCAAGGACCGCACCCTGCGCGCCCCACGGAAGCGTCCCATCAAGATTGGTGACAAGCTCTCTCTCCGTCGCTGGACCGGTCGCCCGTATGCCAGCAAGCAGGAGGTACTACGCGAGGTCGTCTGTTGCTTAGTGGCGCCGGTAGTTCTGCATGCGGATGGCGCTGAAGGAATCTTCATCAGCGTGGCTGGCCTGCCTATTCCTTGGCATGCGGTGGATGCGTGGGCACGCACTGACGGCTTCGATTCGGCCAAGGCCATGCGCGAGTGGTTTCAGCGCGTGCACGGTCTGCCGGCGATCCTGACGATGATCCGGTGGACCCCATGACCACCACCCAACTCCCCGACAACGTGATGGAGCGCCTGCGCACCGAAGGCGCCACCTCTGGCTGGGTCGGTGACCAGATCGGCGTCGGACCGCGGCAGGCGGCGAAGATCCTCCGGGATCTTGGCGTGCACCGCACACACAACGGATGGCGCCTGAACCCGGCACCGAAGCCACGGACCTACGGCAATGCCCGCGCGTGCGTGTCGTCGCCGTTCACGGCGAGTGATTTCAAGGATGGGGGCAGAGAATGAGCATCATCGACATCGCCGGCAAGATCGTCGAGGCGCGGCGCCTGCTGCGTGAATTCAAAGGCGATGAATACCAGGCATTCATCAAGCCGCACGTTGATGACTTCCGCAAGGTCATGGCGGTGCGTAATCGCCCAGCGATCGAGACGCTTCTGATTTTCCTCAAGGTCGCCAAGCAAGAGCACGCGGGAGACTATGGCGAAATAGCCATGGTTCTGATGGCCGTCTGCGCAGAGGTCATCGACCAGGACGTGGTGGCACGATGAAGGTCCTGCACTCCGTCGTCATCGGCCAGAAGATCGATGCGCAGGCGAGCCGGCGTGAGGCGAATCGCGCACGTGGTCGCCGCAACCGTGCCCAGGGCGAAGCCGGTCAGAGCGCCATTGAATTGCGCTTGCTGGAGATCGGCGTGCAGATGGTCGAGGCCGTACACACGCCTTGGCGCATCAAGCGGGTTGGTGGCCGGATCGTTGGCGCCACACCCATGAAGAAGGTCAGCGGTGACTTTACTGGCCTTCTACTGGGTGGTCGCTCTGTCCGCTGTGAGGCGAAGACGGTGGAACACCTTGTTTTCAGTGAGTTTGCGGATCACCAGGTGAAGGCGTTGGATCAACACCACCAACTGGGAGGCATCAGCCTGATTGGCTGGTCAATCCCTGGCGGTGATGCCTATGTGCTGCGCTGGCCGGTGCCTGGATTTGTGCCGCGCACGTCGCTGTCGATCGAGACGGCCAGGCGATTCAATCTGACAAGGAACAAGCTGGTGCAGCCATGACCACCTGGCCCGCGCTTCTACACCAGGTCCCGCCCTGGTGGTGGCCACTCGCCGTGCTCGCCATCGTGTGCCTGCTGGTCGTGATGGTCGTGGCTGCGCTGGCCGTGCGCGGCCTGGCCCTGGGGAATGAGATCATGCGGATCCTGGCCGGCGCCGAGCGTGACTAGTGAACTCCCTGCCCTTCACCCTCACAAAACCAGATCCGGACGCGAGGGAAACCAACTGCACGAAGTGCCTGAAACTCAAGCGAGAGGCGGAAGATCAGGCCGAGGCTGCCGGCAAGCCGGCTCCCCGCGTGAACGTCGCCACGGCCACGCATGTGCTTTGCCAGGGAGCATTCCGGTGGCCGCTCTGCAACAACCACAGCGCGCACGCATCGTGGACCTACGGCCTGCCGCATCTCGTGTTCAACCCCCGAGGGGAAACCCTCAAAACTGCAAAGAAGGAATGACATGAAGCTGACCACCAAACAAAAAACCGACCTGCACGCGCTGCTGCTTGAGCAGATCGAAGGCATCACGGAATTGACCGGCCGCGCCGTCCTGGCGAACGCCGAGCATCAGCGTAGCGCCACCGTGAACCTGATCGTCAAGATCGCGCGCAACGCTGACGACCCCAGTTTGATCGAGGTCAATGTGCAGGAAAAGATCAAGGCGCCAAAGGCGCGCACGTCGGACCTGACGCAATGGAGCGAGCCGACCCTGATCATGTCGTTCAGCCTGCGCGAGGAGCAGGGACAGCAGAAACTGGAAGGCACTGAGGCTTGACGGTTGCACCTGCCCCGGAGGCCTGCGCTCCGGGGATGGTCCACCGCCAACCACAGGAAGGCACGCATGCGACAGATCACCACCCACGCAATCAATCCCTGCAACGAATCCATCAACCTGATGGTGTACGACGAGCCCGGTCAGGGCGGCGCCTGTCACCTCTATCAGGTGATCATCAAGAGCATCCCGAAGACCATCGGACAACTGGCGTACGAGGCCTATGCTGGCCAGACTGGTTGGAAGTCCGCGGTGAGCGGTGCACCGCTCCCGCAGTACGACGCACAGGCTGAGGCCGTGGTGATGGCCTGGGAAGCAGCCGGCAGCGCCGTCCAGGATCACATGCGACTAAACCCGGCGCTGCGTTTCCAGAACGGACCGGTGAAGGAGGACGGCAACGGCGTCAACGGCATCACGCATGAGGTGTTGCTGGCCGTGCTGATCGATCGCATCAGAGGCTTCCAATCCGGCCCCTGGAAGTGCCCGGAGAACGCCCTGGCGCTCTCGTACCTGGAGGGCGCTTTGGCCGCTCTCAACGCCAGAACCAAGGTACGCGAGGCGCGCGGAGTCGAGGGCACGCACCAGGTCTGACCCAAGTTTACCAGCCAATTTATACACCATCTCTATAAACACCGGAACCCCAATGACCCCCGAACAACAATCCGAAATGAAGCGCCGCGAAGAAAAGAAATCCTTCGCCACGGCCTGCGCCCATGCGCTGGTCGTCCATCTGGCGCCCGTGATGGAATCCGCCACCGCTACCGACGTAGCCAAGCGCGTGTGGGACATCGCAGAAGCGATGGCCAACGAACGCGAGGAACGCGGCAGCAACCCGATGCTTTGACCGTGAACGCACGGCGGCAACCCCACCGTGTATCCACCGCCAAACCACATGGATCCTATGCAATTCCCTGAATCCCTTATCCACCTCGCTGATTCCCTCGCCTCGCAGGTGCGTTCCTACCGCCGCCGCGCCAAACGGCTGGGTATACGCCGAACGGATGGCGTTGTCGCAGATCGTAGCACCGGGTTTCACGCGGTTTCATCAAAACCGGCGAGCCATGCAGCCGACCTGTCTACCAAACAACGACGGGGATAGGTAGAAATCGCATGCGGATTATTCGGATTTGATTCACCGCCTCACCACCAGGACCACATGAGAAAGCGCGTAGACCGAAGGGGATTAGTTTTCAAGCGAGACAAAGGCATCTGTGCGCTTTGTGGCTTGGATACCATCAAGCTATACGACCAAACGCGTCTTTTGGCCTTTGGTGAACTACGTAAGCCCCGCGTCAGTCTTAGATCATCAGAAAACGATGATTGGGAAGTATGGTCCGCTGCCTGCTCTGCTATAGGAATGAGCCCCAAGAAAGTGTTTTGGGCCGTTGATCATATCGTCCCGTTCGCAAATGGCGGGACGTGTGAAATCTCTAATCTGAGAACACTTTGTCATCCCTGTCACCGTAAAATTACCGCCAAACAGAAAAGAAACGCGTAATGCGCAAGCAGTTCATGATCACCACCGACTGGATCACCACCGACGCAGGAGCGGCCGACGACTCCACCCTGGGCGCATGGGTCCGCCTGCACGCCTACTGTGCTCCACGCCTGAACGGCGGGCGCATCGTGGGTGCCAAGGGCTGGACCCGCGACACCGCTCCGAGGGTCTGCGGTGTCGCTCGCCGTTCCTTCGATGCGATGGTTGCCGCAGGCATCGCGCAATGGGACGGAAATGATTTGGTGCTACTCGGGTACGATGGAGCCGGGGAGCGGATGTGGCAGGCCAAGAGCCACGGTGGCGCAGTCGGACGGCAGAAACAGATCAAGGCTAGGCGGGATGCCTTGGGGATTCCCACGGACAGTCCCGTGGACAATGCCCCGGGGACTCCCCGGGGAGTCCCCGGGGCAGAGCCGCAGGGAATCGCCCGGGGCGACAGCGAAAGCGAAGGCGAGAGCGAGAACGATACCGCTGCTGCCGCAGCGGTCCCCGATCGCACGCCCGACCCCCGACTGGCAGCGGTGGCGGCGGAAGGTGGATACCTGGATTTCAAAGACCAGGACCTGCGCCCCCAGTGGATCGCTGACCTTGGCGAAGATCCCATTGAGAAGATCCGTGAGGTGATGCGCTGGGGCAGACAGCGCAGCAACGCTCCCGTCCGGATGCCGTCCGCCTACTGCACGCACCGCAAGGCCCTGGCCGAACGCAAACGCCAGGAGATCGAGCGCCAACGCCAGCGGGTCGAGCAGGAAACCCAACGCACGCAAGAACGCGCAGAGCAGGACGAGCGAGCCAAGCGCGCAGCCGAATACCAAGCCCGCCAACGTGCCGAGATCGCCGCCCTGCTGGCCTTGGCCGACGAGTGGACCGATCGCCTCACCGACGAGCAGGCCGCGATCATCGGGGAGCTACGGATCACCTTTGATGCGCGCAAATCGTTCGGGCTGACTCTCGGACGTAAGCTCGACAAACTTCCGTCCGCCCTGGTCGAGCAGGCCAAGGCGCGGGCGAATGAACACACTGAGGAAGGAATCACGGCATGACCACACCCACCTGCGAACACTGCGACATGGCCCACGGCGGACATCGCGCGGTCTGTCCCAATCATCCCGGCAACGCCACGCAAACGCCAACCGCGATCACCCGTCAGCAATTCATCGGCGCCAAGCTGGTCAGCTGCTACCTGGAAGACTGCCACATTCACGGTGGGCAGGTGTGCAATAGCAATCTGAACAGCGTCAACATTCGGGACAGCAAACCGGAGATGGTAAACACCATCACCACGCCCGCCGCTCCTGCTGAGAGCGTTACCGAGCTATGCGCCAATCACGATAACCTGCGCGAATACATCGGCCAGCTTGAGCGCGAGCGGGACGAGGCGAAAGTGCGCGCCATCGAGGCATGGAAGGACGCCGATGCCGCAATCCTCAAGGAGGTCGAGTCTCGCGTGGCGTCCATAATGGGCAGCCCCGACAATGAAATCGCCCGACTGACAGCCTCAAGGAATGTTTTCCGGGATGAGCGCGATGCGCTACAGGCAGAACGAAACACCCTGCGCAGTCAACTTGCGCATGCCCGTAGTCGCGGTGATGACAAGGAGATCGCGGAGAAAGAACGCGACGCGGCGCGGGCCGAACTGGCGGCGGTGAGGGCGGGGACGGTGAGCGATGAGATGGTGGATCGGGCAATAATTGGATATGCCGGAAGAGAAACCTATGATCGCATTGTGGCATCCGAGCCGCTGACTCTGCGAGATTTGCGCCGGGATATGCGCGCGGCGCTGGAGGCGATAAAGCCATGAGCCAAGCGCCAAGCAAAACGATAATCTCATACAACCATCACGGGTTCAAAGCCGGCGACATCGTAAACATTTTCGGCGGATACTTTGTCGTCACCGAAGTCACAGACGAATGTTCTTTCACCTTGCGCCGCATGCGCTGGTGGGAGCGCGCGTGGCTGATGGTCAAGCGAGCCTGGAAGGCGCTGGTCCGCTGCATCGCCAAGGGCGGACTGTGCGGGATGCGATGACAGACCGCCTCCGCAACCTCGCCCGTCAAGCCTGGCTCCGCATCCAGAACCTTGGCCACGATCCCATCGAATCGATCCACAAGGCCCTGGTGTACGCATCCACGGACTCCCCGCTGCCGAAGTGGTGCGATGCGCTGTACGACTCCCAGCGTGCCGTGGTGCTGTGCCTGATGTCTGGACCATTACCCCTGCGCGCACTCGCCAAAGATTTGGGCATCGGGCGCCACGCCGCGCTCTCGCGCCTGCGCCGCATGCGCCAGCGTGGAATCGTGACCAAAAACAAGCACGGGATCTATGCGCTGCGGGATTTGGCGAAGATCGGAGAGAAACCATGAACCCACAGCACCACCTACCCAAGCGCCTACGCGAAAGCATGCCCAAGATCCTGAACGCGATAAAACGCGAGCTAGACGAGGGCTTTGTCGGGCTTTCTGGACTCATCCCGACATCGCGCACCATCAAACTGAAGCGCCGCCGCCGCTGGTGGAAGAGGGACGAGCGTCGCCATCTCCGCATCCTGCGCCTGTGCACCGGAACCATTGGCGGACGTTCGCGCGCACGCGTGTGGGGATGGGATCCGGCAAGGGCCCGCTCAGACATGACCGCTGCCATCGGCCGCATGCTGGACGACTTGGGCAAGCCGCACCACTACACCCAGCCGATGATCCTGATGAACCGCAGGGATTATGATGCTGCCGTGGCAGGGATTCACCCGCTATTCCCGCCGCCACGCCACGGCCTGTCAGAAATACACGGAAGCAACTGCGTGCTGATGATCGCTGACGACCTGGTGCCAGCTGGCAGGCCTATCGGGATCAATCCCAAGACCCCGCTGGCCTTCAAGTTCAGCACCCTGTCACCAGCGGAGCAACGCGCGCAGACGGAACGCATTTACGGTGAACTGGACTGCGTGGCGTTCGACCCATACGCCGGCACATGTTCCAGCCAGTTTGCGCTCATGGAGAAGCGAATGGACGAAAACCTGAAGAGGCTTCACGCCCAAACGATCGTCCCCGTGAGCCCGCTACCCAGCGACATCAAACGAGATGAGCGAGCCTGGAAACCGCCCGGTGGATACCCGAAGCGAGGCAAGCACCCATGACCACCCAAACCACCGAGCAATGGGTTCAGGATCTGATCTCCCGCCGCATCGAGCGGCACACCCAACGGATCCGCGAGCACCTGGCATCAGGCAACATCGAGCGGGCGAGCTACTACGCTGACCGGGTGCTCTGCCTTACCAACTCAATCGGCCACTGGCGAAAGCGCCCAGGCGTGCATCCTGCCCCAAATCACGGAGGTACGGATTGGACCTGCGCGAAACGATTGGACGTCTAACCACCTTCCGCTGCACGTGGACAGCCGAAGAGGTCGCAGCACTGGCCGAAGTCAGTCTATGCGGCGCACGAAAGTACCTGACCGCCCTGACCCGCGCGCAGGTGCTGACCCTGACCGGTGACCAGTACAGCGCAGGGCCGCAGGCCCGAGCGTGGCGCAGCCAGCCACGCAAGGCCAAGGGTCCGAGTTCCTACGGCAACAGTGCCAAGTATCGAGCGACCCGCGCACTGTGGGACAACCTGCGGCAACGCGACTGGCAGGCGGGGAGGGAAGGCGTGGTCCTGACATCGCAGGAGCCAACCCAAGACCAATCTGGGCAGCACCAGCCAGCAGGAGACAACAAAATGGAGCGAACGATAACATACACAGCCCTCCTGACCCTTGATCAGGTCGCGGCAGAAATCGGGCACCACGTCGAAACCGTCCGGAGGGAAATAAAACGCGGTAAAATCCAGGCTATCCGTACGGGAATCCGGGGCGTCAGGATACCGCGAGAATCGCTAAATGAATACCTGCGGGCAAACCTGATCGGCGCTGACCGTGGCGCGCAAGCCTAAGCCCGTAATCCTGACCGGTGGCCAGCTGATCGAGCGTGAACAACGCGCCCACCTGGACGTCGTCGAGACGCGCAAGGCCCTGGCGATCCAAGAGGCCGAGCAACACGCCGGGATTCGCGCCGGGTGCCTTAATCGCATGGTGACCAGCGCCGAGGTGACGGTGCAAGACATCCTGGAGCCTGACGCAGGTGACCAGAACCGGGTTGCGCTGAAAGACCTGACCAAGGTGCCGCGCGAAGTGGCCCGAGCCGTCAAGAAAATCAAGATCACCAACCGCACCACTGGCAGCGAGCGAGACGGCACCAGGGAGACGGTACAGACGGTCGAGGTCGAACTCGCCCACCACCTGAGCTACGATGAATTAATCGGGAAATATGTCGGCCTGTGGGCTGACAAATCGGCCGCCAATCACCTGCACCTACACAACCACAACGCGCCACAGGGCGCGAAACTGTCCGAACTCACGCCCGAGCAACTGGCCGCGCGTCGTGCGCAGCTGGAAGCGGAGGTGGCGAGGCTGGACGCAGAAGAGAAAGCGAAACCATGAAATTAATCAACGCACTGCGCGACGCCCTGCAATCCCGAGAGGATGCCTGGAATGAACGCGAGGCCATCAGCCGGGAACAGGATGCCGTTCAGGAAAAGCGACTAACGCAACGAGAGCGGGACAGCCTGCTGGCAGACATCGAGCGGCGCGAAAATCACGCAAACCTCAAATGGCACGAAGCCGACGAACGGATCGAGGACCTGGTTGGCGTCATCCAGGGGCCCGATTTGCTGGCCGAATTGAAGGCGCTGAAACCATGAGCCAGGAAAAGAACTGCCTGCAATGCCGCCACTGCGAAGCGAGGCCGGGCTATGTGTATTCAGACGACGATGCCGACAGCGGCTTTATCGGATGCAATCGCAATCACTGGTCACTGACCGGAGAATTCGGAAACGCGCGCAAGATCATGGATGAGCATATCCGGCGTGCCCCGACCTGCCAAGACTTCCAGGAGTAAAAACCATGAAATCACGCACCACACCACGTCACCGGCCCAAGAATCGGCAAAAACGACCCGTCAAGCGGAGCGGGAAACGCGAAAACGACAACCAGGGACGGCCATCAGGCGCCCAGTTGGCCGAGCTTGTCACCAACCTGGCGCGGCAGTTTTCGGATGCGTTTCTGGAGCGCGCATTGAACGAGGCTACCGCGTTCCTGAACAGGACCGAGCGCCTTGCCCATGATGCTGGCGAACGTGTGCGGCATGACGCAGCCGAAGCAATCAACGCAGTACGCGCGGCGCAAGCGGACACTGAGCGCAGAGCACAGGCGCTGTGCGACAACCTGACAGTCGCAGGCGAGGCGTCCATTGCACGGATTGCCGAGAGGGTGGAGGCGTACCGAAAGACAGACGAGGACTATCGGCAAGCCTTCTGGAAGCGGCTAAAGTTTCTGGAAGACGCAGAGGACGCACGCCGAGCCAAGGAGGCGGCAGCCGCACGCCGAGCCAAGGACATGGCGACCGAGGCAAAGGAACTGGCAGCCAAAAAAAGAACCGAGGGCATGACCGCGGCACAGGCCGCCCCCAGCGAAGGCGCAAGCATACAGGGGGTGCTGCCATGACCGCCGATCGCATCAACCAACCGCCACCCCTGCGCCCACTCTCACGGCAGCAACGCAAGGCGATGCTCGCCACCATCCAGGCCTGCGACCTGGTGCTTGCCACGGTGAAGAGCAAGGACGACCTGAAGAAGGCGCTGGAATGCCTGACGCGCCTGACCGCTGATGAACTGGTGCACGCGCGCACCTGGTTGCAGACGCCCGCGGCAATCACGGCCGGCATCAGCCTGGAATCCGTGGACAAGATGGTGGCCCTAATCGAGTCGCTGGAACGTGTGCGCCCACGCGTCGAGCAGGCGGCAGCCGCTGCCAAGGTGCGCGGGGCGCTGCACAACATGCCCACCGAGGTGAAGCCCGAGGACGTGGCGAAACTCAAGGCGCAGGTGGAGAACTGACCATGCGCGCCAAGATTCCTGGATTTGATGGGTACGAGATTGACGAGAACGGAACCGTCTACTCGCTGGCCAAGTCGCACAGGCGAGGCAAGAATGGCGTATACCATTCGCCAGAGCGCGTGATGCGCGGATCAATCGACCAGGACGGGTATCTGTATGTGAAGATCAGAAATAAGACGCTGCACGTGCACCGCGCCATCGCCCTGGCATTCATCGGTGAACCGAAGGCGGGGCAGATTGCTGATCACGAGAACCAAAACAAACGCGACAACACCCGAGGCAATATTAGGTGGATCGACAGAAGCGGGAACGCATTCAACTCCCGGCCGATCTGGAGGCACAACAGGACGGGCGCCAAGGGTGTGATGTTGCATAAAAACGGAAAATACAGGGCCTATATCACCAAGAACGGGAAGCGTACCTATCTGGGTTACCACCAAACCCTGCCGGAGGCCGTGCTGGCGCGGGAGAACGCGGAATGCTGGTTGTAGACGCTCGCTCAGAACTTCGCCGGCATCAACGCGAAGAGAAGATGCGCGATCTTGCGCGCCTGTCGCTGGCGTGGTTTGTTCGTTACAGATTCATGGCTGAAGGCAGGCCCCTTTTGTGGTCGTGGCATCTGGACTGCATCGCTGAGCACCTGGAAGCGGTGACCAGTCGGCAGATCCTGCGCCTCTTGATCAACATCCCGCCGCGCTTCCTAAAGTCCGAGATGGCGAGCCAATCATGGCAGGCCTGGATGATCGGGCGGGATAACTCGCAGCGGTCTTCCATGGTGTCAGCGAGCTATGGCGCGAACCTGGCACGCCGCGATGCACTGAAAACGTTGAACATCATCCGTGCGCCCTGGTACCGGTACGTATTCCCCGAGGTGTCGCCAGACCTGGCCAAGGCTCCCGATATGACGAAGGAGACGGAGGCCGAATGGATCACGGTTGGAGGCGCATCACGCGTGGCCGCTGGCTCCGGTGGTCCGATCCTTGGCCAGGGTGGTGAGCACCTGTTGGGCGATGACCTATTGAAGCCGCAGGAATCGAACAGCGAAACGATCCGCGAAAAAATCAACGAATGGCTGGGTGAGACGTTTCACAGCCGCTTGAATGATCCGACCACCGGCACCAAGACGTTTATCGGCCAGCGCCTGCATGAGCGCGACCCGTTCGGCTACCTGCTGGAGAAGCAAAAGAACCCCGACGCCGAGCAATGGCACCACCTGTGCCTGCCGTTGGAGAACGTGGACGGCCGGCCAAAGGTGATCCGGTTCGGACGCTTTCTGAAGGTGCGCGGCGCGCGTGAACTGCTGCACCCTGAGCGGTACGGCCCCAAGCAGGTGGCCGAGGCCAAGGCCGCGATGCGCGCCAATTTCGAAGGCCAGTACAACCAGCGGCCGAACAAGCTGGAGGGCGGATTGCTGCGCCCCGCATTGCTGGTGCGCGTGCCGAAGACGCCGCAGGCGATGATCCGGGATTGGGGTCTGACGCCGCGGTGCTACATCGACCTTGCCGCGAAAGAGAAGCAGCGGCAGAAGGACGACCCGGACTATACCGTCATTCAGATTTGGGCCCGGGACCAGCTGCAGCGCAAGATCACGTTGTATGAGTGGCGCAAGCAGTGCTCCATGGATGAGGCGGCGCGCGTGCTGTACGGCCTGCGGAAGACCTGGGGAATCTCATGGGTGAAGGGTGAAAAAGGCCCGCTGCAACATGCCTTCCGCTCGGTGATGCTGACCACGGCGCGGCTGATGAAGGTGCCGAGCATGGGCGTGCTCGACTTCGGGGAACAGCTGGGGGACAAGTCGCTGAAGGTCGCACCGCTGGAAGCCACGTTGAACGCAGGCATCTGGGTAGTCCCTGAGCACGCCACGTGGTTGCCGGACCTGGAAGCGGAAATGAGAGCATGGCCGAAGGGATCGCATGACGACCAGGTGGACCTTGGCGGCCAAGCCTGCAACGACCTGGACAACTGGTCCGAGGGTGCGGTTCCAGTGCCAGAGGATGGACCAGCCGACCCCATCAACCTGACGGGCGCGGCATTGCGTAAAAAGCTCAAGGAGAAGGACGAAGGCAAGTCGGGCTGGCGCTTGTCCTGACATCGGGAAACGAGCACAGGCGCAGGGTGTGGGCACACACGGGCGGACTGATCGCCCACCACACCCGCCACAGCGCGGGAGATTGGATTCCCGATGTCTGCTGGCCTACTCACCATCGCTGACCTTGCCCGTATCACGGGTGGCGCGAACACGTCCGTCAAACCCGTCATGGTCAAGCGTTACGGCGGCGCCCCGACCGGTGGCGGCGACGGCTCCGAACGCATCGCGTCGGGACGTCCCTGCGTTCTGGAAATCAGCCGCGACCGTGACGGCACCTCTGGTGCGCTTGACGGCACCGTGGGTGTGTGGGGCGTCAACCTCCCGCACCCGGATGGCCAAGCCAGCAACGTTGCGGTGTTCCGCGGCGATGGCGCTACCGTCAACTTCGAGCCGCCGCTTGCCACCATGCCGTTTGCGGCATTCAGCAACTACAACTGGATCGTCATCCAGGATGGTGTGGTGATCGAGCAGGGCGCTGGCGGTGGCAAGTACACCGTCACCAACCCGTCGACCACTCAGGCCCGCATCGTCATGGGCACCGCGCCGGCTCTGGGCTCGCGCCTGGAAGTCTACCTGGTGGTGCCGCTGGCGCTGCGTTCAGTGGCGGCGAACGCCACGGAACTGACCAGCATCATCGGCAAGGATCTGGTGTGGCTGTCCTACGTGGTGGCCTCCACCAACCTGTCGCGCACCCGCGCGCACCTGAAGCCCGAAGCGTAAGCCCAGGCCGTGCTGCTGCCTGACGCTGCCGCACCATCAGTGCCCCCGGTATCTGCGACCACACCGCAGGTGCCGGGGGCTGCTGTCGTTGCACTCGCGCAGCAAAACACGGGACCGGCAAGCCTTCCGCCGCGTCCAATCCCGGACGTGAAAACCACCAACTGGATGGAATCGTGGTGGGCAACCACCGAGGACCTTCCGCATCACGACATCACCTGCCGCGCCCATGAGGTATGCCAGCAGGTGCTGATGCCGGCGTGGTTCGATCCCAAAGACCCCTTCAAGGGGCGAGCACTCAAGGAACAGCAGACCCGCGAGACTGAGCGCCAAGTGCGCACGCCGCTGGCCTTCCTCAACAATCAGCAAAACGTCGCGCAGGCCGTGCCCGAGACGCACGATCCGAAATGGAAGCCCGACGAGAAAGCCAATCCGGAAGAGATCGGCACCGACCCGAATCAGAAGCGGTTCGCCAATTCGATCCGCAGCGTCACCAAGAAGTACGTGCGCGATGCCCACCACCAGGAAGTCCTGGAATCGTGGGTTGCAGACGCGCACCACTTCCCCATGGGCGTGCTCAAGGTCCACTTCGAACGCAACCTGGAGGGCGAACCGCTCAAGCAGGGCGTGGAGCAGGACGGCCAGGACAACCTGGCGCGCATCAAGCAGCTGTCGGAAGACATCGCCCGCGGGCACATCACCAAGGATGACGCGCGAGCCGTCGAACTGGCCGACCTGCTGGCAGGCATGGGACAGGCTGGCGAGATCGAGGTGCGCGAAGGCCTGGTGATCGAAAACCTGGACCTGCGCCGCGTGCGCTTCCCGTACGTTGCCGCACTGGAGCACCTGTATTCCGCTCCCTGGATCAGCCACGAAGAAGACCAGGCCAAGAAGCGCCTGCGGGCACTCTATCCCTACAAGGTGACCAAGACCGACCAGGGCGGGAATCCCGTCGAGTGGACCGGCATCCACCCCGAGGACCTGGATTCAGCCACGCCGTGCGCCAACGGCGCCGCACGCAAGCGCCACCTGAGTGAAATGCGTGACCGCTCAGCGTCAGGCATGAGCAGCAAACGCGACACCAGCGAACGCGAGAAGGACGACAACACCAAGTTGCTGGTGCGCGAGGTGTGGGACCGTGAATCAGGCTATGTGCTGGTGTTCGTGGAAGGCGTGCCCTACCCGGCTGCCAAGTGGAAGCCGACCAAGACCCCGGCGCAGTGGTATCCGTTCATCTTCCTGGTGCTCAATCGTGTGTTTGGCCAGGTGACCGGCATCGCAGACAGCGAACTGCAGGCCGATACCCAGGCGCGCATCCACCGCAAACAGACCGACGAAGAGGTCGCCCGCTGGAAGTCGATGCCGCGCGGATTCATCGATTCCACCATGATGGACGAAACCGAGCAAAAGGCTGCCGTCCAATCCGAGCCGTTCTGCTTCAAGCCGTTGAAGCTGGGAGGCAAGGGCATCGAGATGATGATCAAGACCTTCCAATGGGTCTTCAACAAGGAGTGGTTCAACCGCTCCGATGATCACGTCGACCTGCAACGCACCGCCGCCCTACCGCAGCAGGCAACCGGCGTCACGGGCGGACCGAACGCACCGAGCTTCGCCAAGGAAGTGGAAGTTGCCGCCGCTGGCAACGCGGTCAGCAGCAATTTCCGCAACAACCGCATCCGGCGCACGCTGGAGCGGTTCTATGACGTCTGCGCCCAGATCCTGCTGTGGGAAGTGGATCAGGACGCGGCGCTGGCGGTCGATGACACGGTATTCTGGCCTACCATCTACTCGGACCGCGAGGCGCGCGCAGCCTACCAGCAGATCGAGCGCGAGGTGCGCGCACAGGTCGTGCATGAAGTGATCGCCCAGATCGCGCCGCGCGATCCCATCACGGGCGTGCCCAATCCGCAGATGATCAACCCGCAGGAGATCAAGCGGATCACGGCCGAGCAGAGCCAACCGATCATCGAGCAACGCTGCATCCAGCAATTCGGCATGCCGCGTCCGATGTCGCGCGAGTCGATGTATCGCCAGCTGCGCATCCACGTGAGCGTGGTGCAGGATGCCGAACTGGACCGCCAGAAGCGCCTGGTTGCGTTCACCAAAGGTCTGGAAACCACCGCACTGGCGATCCGCGCCGCGGCAGAGGCTGGCATCAGCGCCGACTGGCGTCCCATGCTCAAGCAGGTGTCGCGCCTGTCCGGTGGCGATGAGGACATGGCCGAAGAGATGTTCAGCGTCGATGCCAACGGCGCCACGGCGATGCTCGCGCAGGCCTTGCAGCAGGGGGCCCAGCTGTCGCCCGAAGCCATCGCCACGCTGCAACAGCTGGTGCCAGCCATCGTCCAGCAGGCGCAGCAGGCGCAGGCGCAAGAAACCCAACCCACCGCTGGCGGCGAGCCGGCACCAACCGCGCAACCAGCGCAACCAGCAGGAGCAGCAGCATGAGACTTCTTCCCTTCGTCGGACTCATTGTCCTGGCCGAATTGGCCGACTCGGACGGCAAGCCGTTCACCTTCCCAGCCATCGTCACCGACGTGCATTCGGATGACTGCGTCAGCGTGGTGGCCTACGATGCCTTCGTGGACGGCGGGTTTAACGCAGCCGGCACGCGCCCCGCCACTTCGTTGCTCTACAACGAGCGGGGCGGCACCAGCACCTGGCGCCACACCGAGCAAACGGCGCGGCTTGCCGCTGTCGAGCAGGCCGTGGCCATCCTGGGCAAACAGGTGGCCAACGTGGCGGAAGCCCTTGCCGCCCTCAACGCCAAACAGCCGGCCACCCAGCGCCTGCCGGTTGCCGATGACACCCCGGTGATCGGCACCAATACGCCAGTACCCGGCGCCTGACCCTCTCGGCATGGTACGCGGGGAGATCCCGCGGCGGGTTGCATGGTCCCACTGAAACACCGGACGACACACCCCAGGGGGAAACCTCTGGGGTGTGTCGTTCCATCCTGACATCCGATTGAGCAGCCACCGCCACAACGCGCGGCATGAACCAGCGCAACGGAAGCACCGCCACGGCGGAGGATCCACACGCAACCGCGACTCTCGACCAGGAGCAGCCACAGGACGGTGCGAACCAGTCCGAAGTGCAGCCGAAGGAAGAAGAACCGCAGCAGACCGAGGGCAAGACCCCGGACGGCAAGGAAACCCCTCCGCCACAGGCGGAGAAACCGAAACCGACCGACAAGGCCAAGCCTGAGACTGCACCCGAGTCTGACCCCGTAGCGGCAGCCATCGAACGCCTACGGTCGGACGGTCCCAAGACCGACGACAAGAAGCCGACGAGCGCCAAGACCCAGCCGGCTCCCAAGGCCGGGGAAGTCGCGCCGACGAATGGGGCGAAGACCGAGAGCACAACCGAGGACGGCGAGGACGCCCCGCTGCAAGGCGAGGATGATCCCAACGATCCCCTGAATGGATGGACGCCCCAGGAGAAGAAGCACACCAAGGGAGCGGTGAAGCAACGGTTCCGGGAACTGCACAGCAAGGTGCAGGAACTGGCACCCGATGCCGAGGTTGGGAAAGAATGGTCGGCCCTGATTCAGGCCAAACAGCTGACGCCCGACATCGATACGCTGGACGACGATCAGATCGCATGGTCTTTGCGCGCCCAAGGCGCGGCAGTCCGTGCGGTTCAGGCCGTACACCGCGGGATCACTCCTGCGGCGAAAGACCTGGAAATCATCGACCAGCTGCGTGCCGGCATTGCCGAGGTCGACAAGGCCATCGGACGCCGCGCACCACCCACCGACCCCCACAGCCTCGCGGATGCCTTCACCGGCCAAATCCCCGAGGACCTGAAGGAAGCTGCCGAACTGGCAGGCCTGAGCGAGAAAGAGACGCGGATCCTTGCCGCGCTTCGGTCGCACAAGCCAGTCACCACGCCGCCTCCGCAGCCGGTCACCCCGGCACCAGGTGCGCCAACCGCTCCGCCACAGCAACGCCGCACCGAATCCGCTCCGTCACCGGAACAGGATGAAGCGCGACAGATCGCTGAGGCCTACTGGGCGAAACAAACCAACCAGGGAATCGCCACCACGTTCAAGTTGAAGGCGGAGCAAATTCCCGCGTTCTTCGACCAGAACATCACGCCGATTCTTGGGAAAAAGCTGATGGAAACCTACCCTGGCAAACAGCCGGGAAAGGTCTTCCAGGCCATGCTTCCGGACCTGCGCCACAAGTTCGTCATGGATGCGGTTACCGAGCACCAGGCACGGCAGCGGCCCACTCCAACCCCTCAAACCACTACCACTCACACCCCTCTACGGGCAGGGGGCGGCTCACCGGCAAATCCCGGTGCACCCGTCGATGTGGTGGCGGCTGCAATCGATCGCCTGCGCAACGACTGAACGTCAGCGCGGCAAACTCCTGAAAGGGCACGCAAATGCCTGCTTCCACCGCATCCCTCACCACCGAGGAACTGGACTACCTCTCGCAGGTCGTCCTTTCCAAGAAAATCGCTGAACGTGGCGTGCAGCAGATCGATCAGATCGGCTGTCCTTCCGTCGACTTCTGGATGGGCAAGTCCAAGGAACTGGGCGCCCCGACCAATGACGGCTTCCGCTTCTTCGTGAGCGGCCGGCGTGGTCAGCGCATCCAATGGTGGGACGGCGCCGATCTCCTGACCTTCGAAAACCGCCACACCATCGCTGACCTGCAATATGACGTCGGCCACGGTCACATGGGCTATGAACTGCTCCATCAGTTCCTGAAGCGCCAGGGCATCGACATCGATTACAAGAAGGGCATCCGCGAAAAGGGCGCGGCTCCTGGCAAGGTGCTGGAAGTCGCGGTGAACGTGATCGAGCACCACATGGAACAGGTGATGTTCGACTGGAAGATCGACTTCGCCCGCCGTGTGCTGCGTGCGAATACCGATCAGGCCAAGTGCTTCGCTGGTTTCGATGCGTTGTTCCCGGCCTCAGGCAACACCACCGGCACCATCGGCGGACGTTCGCGCTCCAACCCGATGTTCCGCCATCAGTTGGTGACCGGTCTGACCAAGTCGAACTTCATGAAGAATTTCTTCGACCTGGTCAAGAACGCCGGCCGCAAGGCGCAGAAGGGCAAGATCAACTACTGGGCCTGCGGTGACGATGTGTGGGCCATCCTGGTCGACCTGTTCAGCGGCACCGACACCGTTGCCGGCAAGTTCGACTACCGCTCGACCCGCGATCAGGCGATGAAGATGGGCGAGAAGTACAACGTCGCCCTGCCCCAGAACTGCTTCATGTACGAGGGCGCAATGATCGTGAATGACCCGATCTTTGCCGAGCTCGCACAGGAAGAGCCGAGCGCCAGCCCGTCGTGGCACAAGCGCATCATCGGCACCAACACCAACCACTTCGGCATCGTGCCGGTGATGGACATGGAGAAGGTGTCGCACGGCATGCCGTACAACCAGCGCCTGGAACGCTGGTCGTTGCACGGCGAGTACACCGAGTGGTGCAACCACCCGGGCACCATCGCCGTGGGCGTCGCGGCCTAATCGGCCTGATTCGAACGATGAACGGACCCCACCTTGGCGCCTGCCAGGGTGGGGATTGTCGTCGCCAGACACCACCATCCACCCCAGCAATCGGGAATGCCATGAGCACCAACGATGCCAAGTCCACCACCACCGAGCCGCAGGTTGATGCCTATTTCGAAGGCATCATTGATCGTGGCGCAGAAAAGAAGGTCGCGGTTGCGATCAACGTCAATTTCGAACTGAAGGACGGCCAGAAGGAGCGCGGCCACGCCATCCCCATCCACGTCATCCCGCTCATGCGCCGCATGCACCCAAATGGTGTGGTGACGGTGAAAGCGAAGTGGGCGCGCAACATCCCGCGCACCGTGGAACTGACCCAAACCGAACTGAAGACCGAGTTGGAAGGCCTGACGCGCAGCTACGGCCAGAAACTCCCAGGGCAGGCAGCCAGCTACCTGGCCGAGGTCTACGGCGCCACCGAGGCGGAACAGCTGCGCAACCTGCAGAAAAAGATGAACGAGGTCTGGCTGGCCTGGCGGAAACTTGAAGCGGAAGCGAAGAAGCGCGTGCACGAGAAATTCAAAGGCGTCACGTTCAGCCCGTACGCCCTGCACGGCGTGACCGGTGATGTGCTCACCGATGAAGAGGTTGCCGCGCTGGTCCACATCATCGAGCCAGAGGAAGAAAAACTGGAAGAGATCCAGTTGCCGGAACTGGATGCGATCGACCGTGGCGAACCGATCGAGAATGCCGGCGAGGATGCCGACCTGGGGAGCACCGACGAGGACGCCACCGAATGGCTCACCGCCGAACTGGTCACCCGGCTCAAGCTGACCGAGTCGGAGGCGATCACGCTCACCGCCATGGTCATCGAGTACGGTGACAAGGACCTGGAGCCTGAGCGCCTGGCGGTCGTCAAAGCGATGCAGAAGGCGGACGGCACGGTGCACGGCAAAAAGGCTGAGCAATTCGCTCTCCTGGTTGCCAGCTACCGCAAAAAGTTGGCGGCATCCATCGCCACGGCGCCCTGAGTAACCCATGGAAATGTACCTGACCGGCACCGAGATCCTGAGCCAAGTGCGCGCCCTCATGGGCCAGCAGCAGGCCGAGGGCGTGTCAGGTACGACCTTCAACCAGTACAAGGCTTTCCGAGACGCGGCCACGTTGAAAGTCTTCCTGGACTGCACGTGGCTGTCGTCGGAGGTGCGCACCACCGTCGATGTGGGGGTGGCTCAATACAAGATCGCCTACCCCACCAACATGGCGGTGGGCAGCGTGCGCGAGCTCGCCATCTGTGATCCGTTGGACGGCACGGGTGGCACCTATTCACCCATCGAGATGCGGCACCTGCCGGCGCACATCGACTTCGACCAGATCGAGGCGCTGGGCGGAGACGAGTTTGAAGCCATCCAGGGGACGCCGACCTACGCGCAGCAACGCGGGGACTTCATCTACCTGTACCCACCGAATGACACCACGGCGCGCAAGCTGCGCATCCGTGGCAACATCCGCAAGCGCTGGACGAACGAAACGGAAACCAGCACCTGCGATGGTCAGCTGATCATCTACTGGACCACGGCCATGGCGTACGGCGCGGCCGGCGACCAGGCGCAGCAGGCCTTTTACCAGTCGCTGTACCAGGACCGCCTTGGACAGCTGCGTGCCTCGCAGTGCAGCGGCGAGGTGGTCACGTTCCGCACCGATGCGCCGACGCTGGACGGCTACGACCTGATTCGGCCAGTGCCGAATTGGGACACCAGTCCGAGGGTCTGATGGCATCCGCGCCAGCCGTACGCCTGTGGCACCTGGAATCGTTCACTGGCGGGCTTGATCGCCGGGATGGGAATTTCACCAAGAACCAAAACCGGTTCTATGATCTGGTGAATTGTCGCATCCTGAACAACAAACGCGTGAAGCGCCGGCCGCCGTGCCTGCGCAACGCCACGCAATTCACCGGGGCAACCGCTGGCTGCATCGAGTGGCGCGGGGCGCTCTACACCGTGGCGAAGAAGGGTGATGTCATCGGCAAGCCGGCCGAGGTGACGGGCGAACTGCGCTTCGACAATCCCGACCACTGCACGACCTGGAGCCTGATCGAGTTGCGGACCTTCGGCGGCGTGCCGGTGGCGCTGATCAAGCACACCTACCCGGGCGGAGTCGTCACCCATCAGTACCGCCTGCACGTGTTCGACGGGAAAAAGAACAAGCCCACCTACGTGGAGGACCCCTGGTGCCCTATCGGCTGGGGCCCGACGTTGCCGTTGCACCTGAATCGCACGGGCGACATCGGCGCGTTCGATCCGAATTGGGTGCCGACGATGCGCGAAGCCAGCGGACGGCTCTACATCAGCCGGCCAGACGGCAATCTGGCGTTCTGCAAGACGGGCAACGCGCGTGTGTGGAATGACCGCACGGTGGAAGACCTGCAGGACGGCGGCGAGTGGTGGTATTTCTTCACCAACGCGACCAGCGGCCTGCAAGAGTTCGTGATTTCCGAGGAATTTGCCAAGCTGGCAGGTGCGGCCAACTGGTCATCCGCCTCCATGGAGTTCCTGGACACCGGCACCACCACCTGGATCGAGTTTGCGGAAACCGGTGGCGTGCCGGCGTTCCTGAACAACGCGCGGCTCACCAATGTGGCGAGCCGGTTCGGTGGCTCCGATGAGATCAAGTTGCAAATCTACTGGACGGCCGGTGCCGGGAACGTCATCCGGGTGCGTCTGATGACGCGTGGGCGGCGCCTGAATGTCACCGGGGCGACCATCGAGAACCAGAAGACCTTCAAGGCGTCAGGAACCGGCGCGTTGACGGTTTTTGAGTTCCCGGCCGCCATCCTGGATCCGATGTTCAACTATGGCGTGTACGTGGGTGGCGTGGTGGTCAACCGTGACGCCAACGACCCGCCTGCGGCCGGCCTGGTTTACATCGACATCAATGCGGCCAACAACATTTACCTGAAATTCGGGACCGCCCCGGCGGCGGGGACGAACAACATCACGCTGCGGCAGAATCCGTACGTGAAGGGTGACAACACCATCACCATCGAGTACGCGGGCGTCACCTACGTCATCCCGCCGAGTGATCAGACGAACAAATTCGTGTCGTACCGGTATTCGCTGAGCCTGTACGGGCCGAGCGATACCAGCTATGTGCGCTGGGAGCGCAACGGCAGTCCGATCACGTCGCAATTCCCGCTGGGCGGTTTCTCCTGCTTCGCTGTCGGCACCGATCCGGACACGCTGGCACCGCAGGCGCGAGGTGGTTACTTCTTCTCGCACAAGCTGACGACGGATGGGAAGGCGCTGCCTGACACCATCATGACCAATCAGGCGTACCGCTACCTGTCCGACACTGACAACTCGACCGAGTTCTTTGCTGCGCGTGCCCTGGAGTATCAACTGAACCTTGCCGGCGCTGACGATGCCGGCGACCTGCCGACGTCGTCACAGCAGGGCTCGGACGGCGGGTACGTCACCGCCCTGTCATCGCTCAAGGATCGCCTGCTGGTCAGCTACCGTGGCGGTACGCAGCTGTGGCAGGTGTCAGGCCTGCCCGAGGAGCACGCCTTGCTGGGCTTCGGTCCGGTGGGCACGGGGGAGCAGGTGCGCCCCCTGGGTGCGGTGGTCGGCCAGTCGGTCATCCTGGGAATGGCACGCGGCCTGATGTCGCTCAACCTGTCGGGCTCCAACCTGGACAGCCTGCGGGACATCAACCTGGGAGAGCCGATCGAGGATCTGGGGCGCATCGACCAGTTTGAAGCGGCTTTCTGGCCCAAGACGGGGCAGTACGTCACCGCCGTCCAGATGCTGGATAACCTCAGCACGCAAGAGTTCCTGGTGTTCGATTATTCACCAGAGCAGAAGATCAACGCTTGGAACCGTTGGACGGTGGCGGATCTGCCAGGGTTTGAAGTGAACAGCATGGTTGCCGTGGGTGACCGGCTTTACTTCCGTGCCGGTGGATACCTGCACTGGTTCGACCTGGCGGCAACCGACTACATCGACGTGTACGACGATCCGGAAACCCCGTACGAGTCGCTGTGTAAGTGGCATTTCAACCACTTCGAGGCGCCTTTCCGTCAGAAGCAGGCGGTTGCCATGGAGTGGGTAATCCGTGGTGCGATCACCGCGGCGATTCGCTGGAATCCCGACATGCCAGACGAGGAAACCGGCGAGGTGGTGTATTCCGGCATGTCTCCCGGCCGCGCCAAGATCCCGGTTGCCGTGTGGGGCGCTGGTCTGGCGCCGTTGGTGCGCAGCCGCGACCGCACCGGATTCGAATTGGAAGAGATCGGCATCTGGTTCCTGGTGCGCGGGCGTTGATCGCCGGCCTTCCTTGCTCCTGACATCCTGGCTGAGGGATCGGCGCAGGCTGCGCAGCCATGACAAGCTCACTTCCCACCAGCGTGCGGACGTTCGACTTTGATGGCGACCCGGCGCCGAGCCGGAAGGTAAACGCCACCGAGGTGGATGCGCAGCTGGACCTGCTGCATGCGCGGATCAATCAGGTCAAGTCGATCCTAGACGGGCTGCTAAGATCGGACGACAGTGTTCAGGACGGCTACATGCGCAGCCGGATGCTGCACCCAGAGGTGTTGACCGCCTTCAATTTGCAAAATTCATGGCAGATCAAGGTGCCGTGCCGGCTGGCTAGTCCGGTAAACGTCAACATTGCCTCCCCTGGTGTAAAGATCGACGGGGTTGCGGTAGCTTCCGGTGACCGGGTGATTTTGCCAAATCAGACCATCCAGTCCCAAAATGGCATTTACATCTGGAATGGGGCAGCCACGCCGATGACGCGCGCCACTGATGCCGACACGGCAAGTGAATTGGCCCGTGCTTACTGCGTGGTCACGGCGGGGAACACCTTGGTTGAAACCGGCTGGCAGGTTCAGAATGCGACCATCGTCGCGCTGGGAACAGATGCTATTGTTGTTTCCCGTGTCACAACGCGGAACGCGGCATTGCCAAGGGTTAAGGATACGCGCCCAGCGTTGATCCGTTCCCACTTCGGTGAATACCGTGGTGTATGGGTGCAGGACGGCGAGGCGGGCGGGGAATTGACGTTTACGGTATCAGCGCCAGCGGCTCAGGGCGCGACCTCGTTGTCGCTTGCATCGACCACTGGATTAATGACCGGGCAACTCTGTGTCTACAAAGGAACTGACGGACAGTACCGATCTATCGAGTTGACATCCGTAGCGGCAAACTCGGTCTCATTCGCCCCCCCTGGTCTCGCCGTTGCTGTGGCTGCGGGGGTGAACTTCGGCAACTACTATGTAAACTTTGCCCACCCAAGTGAGTGGGGGTATCGCTCCCTGGTTGACTACGCCATCCGAGAGATGCGCGGTGAGTACGCGAAGGCCACTAAGGTCGTCTTCGCCATTCGTGGCTACAACGATGTGCAGCGACTCATGGCGCTGGTCGGCGGCACCCTCGCCAATGCCACCTCAATTATTCCCAATCAACCGGGCGGTGGCGTGAACAATGGCGTTCAGGTCAACACGGCGGCGAATGGTGACGGCTGCTACTTTACTTTTTTGCCGGCCTCATCAGCGGCACACATCCTTTCGATGAATGTGAATCCGGGCGGCACCGGTAATATGGTCATCACCGTCACCGCGAGCGATGGAACCGTCTTGGCCACCAAGACCATCACGGCCAACGGGAACCACACCCAGGTGGAAACCCTCACGTTCAAGCCGATTGATGGGGACCATACCCGTGTTGCATTCGCTAAGACGGCAGCCAACTTTTTCATTTTTGCCAATCTGACGATTGCGGAACTTGGCGACACTTCCATTGCGGACTTTGACCACGGCACCCACATCCTCTACGGAGACTCATGGGCGGAACAGCTCTACGGCTGGGGGAGCGCGCAGACGGCTCTTCCCAATGCGACCTTCATCAATGCTGGTGTGGGCGGCGAAACGTCCGACCAGATCCTTGCTCGCTTTGATTCCGGTGTCCTGCCGTATGCCCCTGACTTTGTTTGGGTATTTGCCGGGACTAACGACTATTTTCAGAGTTACACGGCGGCTCAGTACCGTTCTTATATGGCGCAGATCGTGGCTAAGATCCAGGCTGTCGGGGCCAAGGCCATCGTCTTTGAACCATCAGTTGGCGTAAAGACCTACAGCGGATTTGCTGATAAAGAGTTAACGTCAAGGAGCCGCGACTACAATCAGGTGCTCAACGCGCTGCCGATGGTTACGGGCCCTGATTCTTTTGAGTCGACCTTTGGAGTGGGAAGTGGCAAGGTGCTGACTATCAGCATCCCCGCCACCACGCTCGCGGCCGGTGGGTACGAGGACCACATTGTGGCCCTCGTTGGAGCAGCAAAGAGCGTTGAACTTCTTCATTCGTTCGGAATCGGCCTAACGGCATCACTCTGGGTCAAGGTTGGTTTCACAACGGCTATCGGCGGCGCAATCGCTGACGGTGTCACCATCACCAGCAATTCGGAGGTGAACACCATCCGCACGTACACAAATACCTCGGGCGCCAATCGGTTTGTGGTTATCCGACGTGAGAACATTACTGGTGCGCCGGCTCAGTTTGGTGGAATTTTCCTTATTCGCGTGAGAAAATAACGTGATCACCAGCACGCATCTCCTTCCTGAGGTTGTCTGATGCGCGAGATCGGCCTTGGCTATGGCTGCGACTTGTCTGCGGGCAGCGTTGCCATCCCTGCGGGTGCGGTATCAGTGCCAGCTGACAGCGGATTAGAGATTGCCATTGGTTCGGGCACTTTCGACAACTGGTCGGCCGGCGCATGGTTCCGGATCGACTCTCTTTTAGAGCAATATGTTTCCCTGCTTGTGATCCAGAAGCAGACAGCCCCCGGCGTGAATGAGTATTTCTTTTTGGGGTACGACTCCCTAGCGGGCGGCGGGAATCGCGGCCTTGCTGTTGCCGACAACCAGGGGGCGCACTCCTACCAGCTTTTGCCGGCGCTCGGGACGTGGTTCCACGTCGGGATCACCAAGCAGGGGACCACGGTCAAGGTCTACCAGAACGGTTCCTTGATCGACTGGGACACTGCCGCTCCTGGCGTGAATTATTCTGCAAGCCTGGGGCAGTCGTCGTACGTCAACATCGAGCGCATGCGGTGGTGTAATGAGCAGTCGGCCGGCCAGGACTTCGTGGGCGCTATCCGTTCGGCCTTCTACGTGCAGGGCACGGTGCTGAATGATGCGCAGATGGCTGCCATCCGCCAATACAGCAAGCCGCAAAACTATATCGGCGGACTCACCAACGCGTGGGAACTGCCATCCGCTTCCAATCTGACCGGATCGAATGGATCTCTGACGGCATTCGGCTCTGCGCTTGGAAATACCACCAAGCCGGCCGGCATCATTTACCCCTGAGCATCACATGGACATCACCTCAACTCTCGTTCAGGAAGTTCTCAAGCTCGGCGTCGGCGGCCTGATGCTGCTCAGTGCGGTGTTCTATTTGGTCAAGCGTGACGACCGCCTGCAGAAAGATGACCGGTCGCGCACGGACGAACGTATCTCCGACCTCAAGGCGACGATCAACAAGAATGAAGAGGTGTGCAAAAAGCGTGAGGACGACATGACCGCGCGCATCCGACACCTGGAAGACGAGCGAAACACCGACCGGTCGCAGCTTCTGCACCGCGCCACCAATGCCTTGGAGATCCACGCCAGAGTCCTGGAAAAGATCATCGACAAGGAAGGGACTGGCATGCACCGGACCGTGAATGGCGACGGCACATGAAGACCACGATCCCCAAGATCCTGCGGTTTATCGCCATCCTGGTCGCGGTGTGGCTGGCGTTGGCGCTGTGCGCATGCACCGAGACGCGCGCCGAGCGTCAGGCCGACACTGAGAAGCGGGACACGTTCACGGTGCGCGGCGATGCCGCGGTGCCGATGCCGCAGGGCGGAACTGCGCTGATCCCCGTCGAGTTCACCGTGGAGCGCGTGGGCAGTGAGCGTCTGGTGGAGCGCAGCGAAAGCCGCACGCAGATCGACAGCGCAGCCATTGCGCAGCAGATCGGCGCGGTGGTCGGGAAGACCATGGACGCAGCCGTGGCGAAACTGACCGGGCTGCAGCCGACGATGTCACCAGCCAAGGGATTGCTGGAGTCCACCGAGGGGCTGATCGGACTGGTGGGCGGTACCGGTGGCGCTGGCGGGCTGGCGTACGCAATTGCGCAGATGCTGGCGCGTCGCAATGAGCGGCGCGAACTGGAAGAGATCAAAGCCGACCGGGACAAGGGCTGGGACGAGGCAATGACCCTCGCCAAGCGCATTCGCCCTGAAGACGCAGAGAGGAAAGCCTAATGCGCGGCATGGGCCTATTTCTTGGCTTTCGTCGTCGTCAGCCGGTGCCCGAGGTGGGCGGCGGCGACGGGTTCATGGATTTCTCAGACGCAGACAACAGCGGCCTGCTGGCCGCGTTGATGATCGGAGCCTGATATGCCTGGCGCACCCATTGATGTGAAGGACGCCAACGGCGTCACACAAACGATCAACACCATCCCCGATCCTGGTCAGGAGGCGAGCGCAACCAGTCAGCCGGTGGTGCTGTCCACGGAGCAGGAGGCGATCATTTCGGGAATCAGCGCCAAGCTGCCGGCGCTCGACAACGGGCGTCAGCCGACACTGAACGGCAACTGCCGCGACAAGTGGCGCGACCCGTTCACGTCGAAGGATGTGACCAAGTGGACCTACCCCACCGAAAGCGGCAGCCAGTACGCGCGTTCGCGCATCGATGGCACCGTGGCTGGTGCGTCCTACCTGGTGGTGTCGTTGTCGGCCTTGGTGGCTGGCAATGACGAATGGGAGGCGCTGTCGGTCGACGGGTTCCAAGTGCCGTATGAGATCGAGTACGGGATGTCGCTGTCACAGCGCGTGCTGGGCCAGGAATTGAACATCGAGATGGTGGGCGTGGGCGGCGGCGGCGCGGTGCTGGCGGATTCCACGCCTGGGCAAGTCGCGCTCACCGGCACGGTGTCGGTCACGACCAACGTGTGGACCTTTTCGACCACCGTGGCGCACAACCTGCGCCCTGGTGATTGGGTGTATATCGTGGGTGCCACGGATTCGCGCCTGAATGTCGGCGCTGTCATCTGCGGCAGTGGCACGTTCGGCGCCACGGTGGTGTTCACGTCGACCTTGGCCAACGGCACGTACACGCTGGGCGGATCAGCGTTCATCCAGCGCATCATGCTGACGGATGCGGCGCGATTCCAGGCCGGCATCCGGTGGTGGGGCGGCACCGCGGGAAACGCGGACATCGTCAGCCGCAACGACGACCCGCGCGGGCGCATTGAAAGCTGGAATCCTGGCAACACGCAGGATGCAACCAACGTCCCGAACGAAGGCGGTCTGAACTACGCAGGCGTGAACTACGCGCAGCCATTCCGCAGCAAGGGCAGTTGGCACCTGGAGCACACCAGCAAGCGCGTCCTGTGGAGAGCGCGCGACATCGACAGCACCGGCAACGATCGCTCGTCCCGTGTTCGCCGTGAGCCGAATCCATCGTTTGAAAACACGTACCGCATGCGCATCCGTGCGCGGAATCTGCCGAACTTCACCGTCCCAACCGCTTCCATCACGGTGGCGGCGAAGTCGGGAACCACGACGGCAACACTGACCGTTCCCGGTCACGGCCTGACGGTCGATGACTACATCGTGGTGTACGGAATCAGGGATCAGACGAACTTTGCGAATTTGACCACGGCAACCGCTGTGGCCAGCGTGGTCGACGCGAACAACATCACCATCGCATTCGGCGCCAGCGCCACCGCCACCAGTTACGGCGGGTTCGTGATGCGCGTGCGTGGTGGTGCGATCCCGAACATCCAGGCCATTTCCGTACAAAGCTATCAGAAAACCACGGACAACCTGCGTCTTCTGTTGGTTGGCTCTGGCACCTGGACGGAAACCATCGGCAACACCGTCACCTTGTTTGGGCTGACGAACAGCACGAACGTAGTCATCAGCGCATTGCATGGCCGTTACCGGCTGGCGCTGCTGAACACCACGACCATCGAACTGGAACCGCTGGATAGCCAGGATCTGACCAGCGTCAGCACCTCGCCGGTCAACGCTGGCGGCACGCTGATCCGCAACACAGACCTGCGCATCCATTACTTCCGCGTGTTCGACCGCCTGCGCCAGGAGGTCGATTTGGTGATGGGCGGCACCACCGTCGAGCCGTCGCCGGTTCAGATTGTGGGCACGCCTGCCGTATCCGCTTCGGGCAACTTTCCCGTGGTGGGCGCGGCCGGCGATTCGGCCGCGACCAGCGGCAACCCTGCTCTGGTGGCTGGGCGCATCCGTACCGCCGTTCAGACGGACTATGCGGACGGTGACGCCGCCAATTTGCGGTGTGATCAGAATGGGCGCCTGATCATCTCGGATATTCCAGCCGATAAGGGCCTGACCTGGACGTATGCCATGACCGGGTTCAGCGCGACCGCTGACACGGCGGCGGCAGCGGCGGCAGGCGCATCCATCCGTCGCGTGCTGGGCAAGGGCTTCGTACGCAACACGTCGGCAACGCCTGGCTTCCTGATCTTCAAAAGCGCCACCACGGAACTGTTTCGCGTCCCCATGCCGGCGTCGATGACCACGCCCATCCCCATCGATATGTCTGGATACTACCGCACGGCGGCAAACGCGGCGCTGAACGTGGCGTGTTCCGTGGCGTCCATGGCGATTGATGGAAATATCGGCGGATACAACGAATTCTAAGGACCACCATGACCGAGCTTATCATTGCCATCATCAAAGAAACCGTCCGCCTGCGCTGTGATGAGCGCGGGGTGGGCGGTGAGGTGTTCGACCACCGTCCGACACCGCAGGAGGTTGCCGACCACTTCCTGAGCAAGGGCCGGATCCTGCCCTACGACCAGGTGCAGGAGACGGAGGCCAGCGCGCACGAGGAAGGCGGCAAGTGGCATGGGTCTGTCTATCAATGGAACTGGCTCGACGCCGTTCGTGAGGTCACGCTCCGCATTCCCAGGGATGAGGTGCCGGCCGATTACACGCCTGATGACCTGATCGCATGGGGCAAGGAACGGGGGAAGACCGACCGCAAGGCGCTGGGTGAGGGTGTCTGCGAGGTGGTGTCGGCGCACGTCGAGGCGGCACGCCCGCCCGGTATCCCGGCCGGGATGGTGCAGGCGGCACCGCGTGCTGAGCCGGCACCGCGCACCTTCCGCAGCAAGCTGGCGGCGCTGGGCGGCAGCATTGCCGACCTGTTCCGCCGTGCCTGACATCCGCTCCTGAGCCTCTGTCGTAGGAACCAGCATCCCCGGAGAGTCCAATGCCCGCCACGTTCCAGACCTTGGTGGACACCTACGTGTCCAAGGCCATCACCATCCCCGTGAACGCATCTGCGGCCACGCTGCTGTCGCTAATCGGCGCCCTGGATGTGATCGACAGCAACGGGCAGAACCTTGGAGACATCGGGAAGCTTCTGCACCGTGTCACGGGTGTCCGTATTACTGGGCAGGCGGCTGCCTTCCTGTACGGGCGCACGGCGGCAACGGCGCTGATTCCGGCGTCCGCATCAGTCGATCTGGAAGAACCGGTGACCGGTCAGGCGATGCTCAATTCGTTTTTCCAGTCGACCACGGCTGGAACGGTTGCGGCCACGGTAGTCATCTACCTGGACTAAGCGTGATCACCGACCTGGACACCTACGAAGCCTGCGAGATCGCCGCGCGCATGCGCGAGAGCGACCGGGCCGAGGTGTTTGCGGTCACCGCTGCCAAGAACCCGCGCGAGTGGGCGCGGCAGGTGTGTGCGCTCCCTGGTGTCGGGCTGATGGTGCTGGCCAGCGATGGCGAACCGGTGGCCATGGGTGGCGGGATCCAGATGGGACACCTGGCTGGCTTGTGGTTCGTGGCAACCGATCGCATCGAGGAACCGGCTGTGCGTGTCGACTGCCACCGGCTGGCGCTGCGCCTGCACCGCGATCTGTACGCACGGGGCGTGCGGCGCTGCCAGGTGCAGCCGGCGCAGGGCAACCACGCCGTGGCCCGTTGGCTGACCCGTCTGGGGTACGACCTGGAGGGGATCCACCCTGGGCACGGCAAGAACGGCGAAACGTTTACGACCTGGGGAAAACTGCTGAGGGGGCCGCATGGCAACTGAGGAACAACTGATCCGGCAGCTGCGGATTCTGTATGGGATCGCGCCGGATACGGCGACCGTCGACAACACGGGGGTTGCGACCGCCAACGGTTCCGTGATCGCTGATCTGCAGCGGCGATACGATGACGCCTTGAAGACCTACCAGTCCGGGACGCTCAACAACACGGTGCGCCAGATTCGCTTGCGCGAGCTCACCGAAGCGCGCAAGGCTCTGGAACGTGCGCGCGCCTCCGGGAACGCTGCGGTTGGTTCCGCTCCTGATCCGGGTGTGGATGAAGCGCGCAAGAACAGCGAATTGCTGGACTCCATCTTTGGCAACGTCCGCAATGCCACCCTGGATGAGGGCACGCGTGAACTGGACCAGCGGTTTGTGGGTACGCTGCGGCAGGATCGCTCGCGGCTGGCGGCGCGTGGCCTGACGGGCGGCAGTGCTGCACGCTCGACGCAGGGGCGCACGGTTTCGGACCTACTGCTTGGCCGTCAGCGGCTGGCGAGTGCGGCTGATGCAGCCGACCAGACGGCACGCCAGTCCCTGGATGAGCAGCGGCAGGCAACTGAGCGCCAGATCAAGCTGGGCGCACAGCCCGACGTGTCGCAAATCAACTCTCTACGGGAGGCGCAAGCCGGATTGAATCAGGCATACAGCGGCATCACTCAGCAGGCGCTTGGTGGTCTTCTGATGCGCGGCGCTGACGCCTACCGTGACACCAACCAGGCCGACGCCTTCGGACGTCGCGGGTTCGGCACGCTGTCACCGGGCACGGGCCGCACGGGCTCCGCCTCTGGCAGCATCTACAACTGAGGTCCTTATGTGCGATGCGATGTCACTGGTTGCCTTGGCGGTCATGGCTGGCGGAACAGCCGCGAACATGAAGGGGCAGCAGGACGCGGCGAAGGCGCAGAAGCGCACCCTTGCCCGCGCCCTGAGTGCCCAGGAAGGCCTACGCAAGAAAGCATTGGGCCAATCCGAGGCCGTGGTGAAGGAGCAGGGCGCCGAGGCGCTGGCTGCCGAAGCGCAAAAACCGCAGGAGATCGTCAACGCCGAAGGTGCGAAGGGTGACCAGATCGCCCGCGCCTTTGCGGAATCTGCCGGCATCAAATCGAGCGACCAGGGGCGCATCACGGGAGCGGCGCGCGGGGCGCGGCGCACGGCCACCAATGAGGCGACCAAGTCCGGCTTTTCCCGTGCGCTGCAGGCCAACCTTGCGCGCCTGGGTAACCTGACCACCAACAACCTACTGCTGAGCGAAGACTCACGCCGGATCGATGCCGCGTTGCCGTACCAGATGCAGCGGGCCGGCGCACAGGGCGCCGACTGGCGTCTGGCTGGACAGGTGGGCATGACGGCCGGCCAAGCCGGGTTGAGCTACAACGCGTGGCAGCCGCAGCCGGGGCAGGGCAGCAGTGCCGGCCTCAGCAATGACCCCCGTTTGCTCGACTACCATCAAGGCCCATAACTCATGCCCCGTCGCACCATCATCATTGGCCGTCAGCCTGCGCAGTTCGACTTTCAGGACGACTTCGGTCCCCTGAATAACGGTCTGGCGTACGCCGCTGGTCAGTTCCTGGCCGCTGGCCGTGATCGTGCGCAGATCGAGACGCAGCAACAGGCTGTCGAGCAACAGGCCTTGCGTGATCAGCTGGAGCGCGAGGACCGCAACGCGCAGCGCCAGCAGGATGTGAACCTGCGCACTCAGGACCTGGAACTGCGCCGGAAGGCGTTGGGCTTCCAGGAGGACGACCGCAAAACGATGCGCGAGAACCAGGCGGAGCAGACCCGCCAGCAGAAGATCCGCGATGCGGCCGACGCCGCGGCGAAGTGGCGCGACGACATCGGATCAGTGGGCAAGTACGCGTTGGATTGGATGCGTGGCGGGAATCCGGCTGGTGTGCCGAAGGCGGCGACATCGAGCGAGGACGGACGCTGGCAGACGTCGCGCGATACGACTACGGGTGAGGTCACTTTCTTCCGTACGACCGCCGATGGTGCGCTCGAGATGATTGACCCCAAGACCGGCCAAGTCGTCCGTCGTGGGGTGCGTGGTGGTGCACCCGCTCCGGAAGGGGTGCAGCCTGCTGTGGTCGGCCAGCCGCAAGATGCCGGATCCGGCCAGGGTCAACCACAACCCGAACAGCCAGGGATGATCAGCAACTGGTGGGAGAACACCAAGAGTGGCGCGCAGGGTCTATGGGACACCATCACGGGCGGATCCTTCACCGGCCAGCCTGATGCTGGCACGGAGCAACTGTCCAGCGTGGCGCTGAACGGCAACGCGGCCACGCCTCCGCCACCATCGGTTGGCTCTGGTCAGGAACAGGCCAGTCGCCAGTTCCAGGCCGGCGCTGGTGGTTGGGGCTTGTTCCCGGGGGCAAATTTCGCCGCACCGCAGGCGCCCAATGAGGACGCGATTATTTCCCAGCGTGTGCAGGCGTTGTCTCCGGATGATCGAGCCGCCTACAATCGCATCATGAAAAAGGGTACGCCAAAGGCGAAGGCAGAGGCGCGCGCACGAATCCTGGCAGCGGGGAAATAATGGGCCTGTTTGACGACCTGGACCCCGGCATGAACCCGGTGGCGGTTGATCCGTCGCCGGCTCCCGCTCCGTCGCCAGCCCCTGCACCAGGAGGCGGTGGCCTGTTTGCGGACCTGGATCCACAGCCGAATGCGCCCAAGCCGCAGGACATCGAAAAGCTGTTGCCGCGATTGTGGCAGCGCATCGAAACTGAACGCGCGCAGGCATCGCGCGAGGCCGAAGCGCGTGACATGTCCGAGCGTGCGCTTGGACCGCGTGATGGCGGCCCTGGCCAGCGCATCGAGGACACGCCGGCGTTCCAGCGTCAGTTCCCAACCATGCCGCTGTGGTCGGCGCAGTCTCCTGACCAACTGCGTGACCTGCTCAATCGTGAATCTGGGTACGACGGCACCCTGCCGCAGCGTGGCGTTGCCGGCGCGTTCTGGTCAGGCTTGAGCGGACAGGCGCAACTTGCCCTGGCTGGGTTGCTCGAGAGCAGCGGATGGGCAGCGAACGCCCCCGTGCGTCGTCCGGGTGAGGTCGTGGCGGATCAGCAGGCGGACGCGGCCAACTTTGCCCCGTCGAATTATCTCGAGGACGTGGCTAGCGGTTTCGGCGGCAGCCTGCCCACCATGGCAGGCATCGCACTGAGCCGAGGCCGATCCATTCCTGGTCTGGCAACGGCTGCACCGACTGCCGCCATCCCCGTCGAGGCTGGTGCAGCCAGTTACCTGACTGGCTTGGCCGATCCGAACACGACGCCGGAAGAAAATCTTACGAACAGCATCATTGAGGCGCTGGGAACGCGTTTTGGTGGCGCTTTTGAGCCTGGGCTCGCGTCACCTGTGCGCCAGCTTCCGCGCCAGATCGGCGGCGAAGCACTGGAAGAGGGCGGCACCAGCACGGCGCAGGACATCAGCAGCCAATTGCAGGGCAAAGACGCCACGGGCGACCTGGACCTTGGTCGTTCGCTGTACCAGGGTGCGGTCGGTGCCGGTGCCGGCAGCGTAGCGGCGGGATCCATGTCGGTTCCGTCGATGTTGCAGCAGGCGCTTGGCCTGACCCCTGAGCAGGCGCAGGCCGCACAGCAGGCCATGGCACAGATGCAGACGGCGGCGCTGGAGGCGCAGGCGCCAGCGAACGCCCAGCGCGTGCTGAATCCGGAAACCGGCGAGGTGTTCACGCCGGCCATGGTCACCACGCCGCGCGATGAGCCGGTGTCGGTGACTCCCGAGGTCATCAACGCCGTGCAGGACATGCCGAGCCTGCTCAAGCTGTTTGGCGTTCCTGATGCCGCCAAGGCGGTGGGCGCGATGTCGCCGGAATCACTTCAGCGCGTGGCTGGTGAGGCAGCGGACCCCCAAGGACAGCGACTGGCCGACCAGGAGAGTGAAGCATCCATTGAGCAGGAAGCTGCGCAGGCTGATCAGGCGGCATCCGATGAGCAGGTGCGCCAGCAGTACCAGGAGCGCCAGGATTTCATCCGCCGGATGCAGGACGGACGCCGTGCTGCACGCGAGCGGAAGGAAGCCGACGAAGCCAAGGACGCGCAGTGGCGGCAGCACGTGGCACAGCAACTTCGCCAGAAGCGGACCGGCAAAATCGAGCCGGATCAAATCCTGAACCCCTACGATCCGCAGTGGAAGCCAGATGCTGACGCGGTGAAGGAGGCGCAGTGGAAGCGTCACGTGGCGCAGAAACTGCGACAAAAGCGCACGGGCGAGATGGAGCCGGTGCAGTTCCCGAATCCCTACGACCAGGAGCGTGAGGCCGCAGAGAGCGCGCGCCGCGAGCGGGAGCAACAGGACGCGCAGGCGGCTGAGGCGGCACGCCGTCAGCAGATCGAGCGTGCGCAGGCCCTGGCCGCAGAAGAAACCAGCACCACACAGGACATCCCCGATGCCATTCCGTCAGAGCCGGCACCGATCCCCCAGGGAACGCCGGACGCGCAGCGCCAAGCCGCGCCAGCAACGCCCCAGCCTTCCCGCGTCCAGGCCCCGCAAGCCACTGAGCCGGTAACCCCGACGAGCCAACCGGCCCGCGTCGAGTCCGTTCCCGTTCGCTCCATTGCAGACCTGGATCGTGGATTCCGCGAGGTCTACCGCCTGAAGCCTGACGAAGCGGCGGCGGCAACGGCCCTGGTGCGCGCACGGGCTGCTGCACTGGGCGAAGACCCCGACCAGTACGCCGCACGTACCATTGCCGAGGTGCGCCACGGGAAGGGCTCGCCATCGCTGAATCAACGCGGGCAGGCGCCCGAATTGCTTCAGGAAGGGACCCGCATCATCCCGCGTGATGAGTCGCTGGAGTTTCCCAAGTTGCTCAAGCAGTACCGCAAGGCCAATGGTGACCGCACGCCCGTGAAGGGCGATGCGGAGTGGGTGCGTCTACAGCAGCAGGCCGCTGAGATCGACCGCCAGAACGGCATCCTGTACCAGGAAGACGTCGGCAACCTGAAGGATGCACCACGCAGTGCCGAAACCGGCACCCGCATCGAGAAGGGCGCGATCAGCTTTGCCGAGGATGGTCGCGCGGTCCTGCACGCCCTGCAAAAGCCCGATGTCTCCACCGCCGTGCATGAATTGGGCCATTCGTTCCGGCGTACGCTGTCGACTCAGGAGCAGGCGATTGCTGGCAAGTGGTCAGGCGCGAAGCGAAAGAACGACGGGACGTACGCCTGGGGACGAGCGGCAGAAGAGAAGTTTGCCCGCGCCTTTGAGCGATACCTGCGCGATGGCACGGCACCGAACAAGCCATTGCAGCGCATCTTTGGTAAACTGCGTGACTGGCTGCGCTCCATCTATGAATCGGTGAAGGGTGGCCCCATCGACATCAAGATCAGCCCGGAAATCCGGGAGGTCTTTGATCGCATGCTGACGCCCAAGGATCAGGCACAGGTGCAGCGACTGGAAGAGGGCATTCGCACCGACGAGAACCGGGCCAATCAGCCGGCCGCGCAACCCGCTGCCGCCCCTGCACCTGTGCGCCCCGTGGCCCAGGTGGAAGAGAAACCGGCGACGGTCGAAAAGTCTTCCACTCGCACCCAGGCTGAAACGAAATCGCCTGTCAGTGAAACGAAACCGCCAGCAGGCGAGACGAAACCGGCTAACCGTGAACCGGTGTCCAACATCGGCCGCACCACCGCCGAGCAGAAGGAGCGCGCAGACGAGCAGCGCCCCGAACTGGCCAATCCAGGCCGCACGGATGACGTGCGTAAGCTGGTACGGGAGGCGCGCGAGAAGATGGCCGACCCTGTGCGCAAAGCGCAGGAGCAGTCCGTTGCCGATGGCAAGGCGCTGTTGTCCGAGCCCGATAAGCTGGCGGCACTGCGCGCGAAGGTTGCGGCCGGCGAGCCGCTGAACGACATCGAGACGGCGGCATTCACGGAATTGCTTGACCGTGAAGGCGGCACGGCCATTGCCGAGGGCGGTGCGCGGCTCAAGCAGACCATCGAGGCGATTCAGGGATACACCCGCGGCGGCACGGAGCAGGCCCGCGCGTTGGCCATGCGCCGCGATCGCAGCCAGACGCCCGAAGAACGGCGCCGGTCCGCTCTGATGCGGGCTATTCTGATGCCGTCGCAGGCGATGGAAAAGAATCTGGTCAAGATGCGTGACCAGCTGGAGAAGGCCAGTCCGTCGCAGAAGACTGCAATCAAGAAGAAGCTCGACCAGCTGACCGCCAAGGAGGTTGAGCGCGTCGAGAAGTTCAAGAAGCGGATGAAAACGCTGGGCTACGACCTGGACCGTCTGGACATGTTGTACCAGAAGGACGAGGTGGTGGCTGCCATCGTGGATGAGGCGCGCATCGACAAGGCCGACGCGTGGGATGCGACCTACGAGTGGTGGATGTCATCCATCCTCAGCGGTCCGAAAACGCAGATCACCAACACCGTGGGCAACGCGGGCAACTTCCTGGCGAATTACGCCTGGGAAAAGCCGGTGTCGATGGTGCTCAACGCCATTCCCGGCCTGCGGGATGGTGGACCAACGGCGGGCGAACTGGCGACCGTTTACAAGGCGCTGTTCAGTGGCAGGGCCTGGAAGTTCGCTGCGCGCCACTTCCTGGACACCTGGAGTGCCGAGCGTCCAATGCTGGACGTCGAGATGGAGAGCGGGCGATTCCTGACCCGTGCCCAGGCCAAGATGCTGAGCGAAGCTGGCGACAAGTTCAGCGGTCGTGCGCCGGTCAATCGCAACATCGTGGCCAAGGCGCTGCGGTCGGTATCGCTGCGATCGATGCAGGCGGTTGATCAGTTCTTCAAGGGTCTGGGCGCACGCGCTGAGGTTGCCGGCCGCGCCTACCGCTTGGCTACCGAATCCGGTTACAAGCCAGGGACGCCCGAATTCGATGAATTCATGGACCAGGAGATTGGCGACCTGGAAAGCCGCTCCTGGGAATACGCGTACATGGAAGCCAAGCGGCTGACGTTCAGCGACGATCCAGGCCCAATCATGCAGCAGGTCGGCAGGGTGCGTAACGCGGTGCCCGGTGCGCGATACATCGTGCCGTTCATCAACGTGCTCACCAATCTCATCAGTCGCGGCCTGAAAGTCGCGCCGGTAACCGCACAACTCAACATGGCACAACGCATCGTGCGCCATGGAATGTGGTCGGCTTCGCCAGGGGCGCGTGGCGCTCTGCCATACACCCGCACCGAGGTGGTGCAGGATCTGGCGGCGTCAACCCTTGGCCTGGTGTCGCTGGCGATCCTGGCTGGCTGGGCAGGCGATGACGACGACGGCATGCCCAACCTGACTGGCACCGAGTCGCGGTACATTGCGGCGAAGGAACAGACGGTCCCGGCCAAGAGCATCCGCCTGTTCGGGGAATACTACTCGTATGACCGCCTGGACCCCTTCGCGTCCATCCTGGCCGCAACGGCGGACATTCTTCATGGAATGAAACAGAAGAACCCGGACTGGATCGGCATTGCCACCAACAACCTGAAATATCAGGTGCTGGACAAGTCGTTCATGTCATCGCTCAAGCAGGCGGTGGAGTCCACCGACGAGGGCGGCACCAACAAAGCGGCGAAGCTCCTGCGCGGCATCCTGGTCGGATTCATTCCCAATGCGATCCGCCAGCCCATCGGCGCCGGCCAGGACGAGGCGAAGGACCAGCAGGCGTACGCCAAGGCCGACCTGTCCAACGCGGCATGGTGGAAGGAGCAGGGCCGGCTTGCTCTTGGTTCGGCTGTCGGCGGGATTCCGTTCGTGCCCAAGGTCGACCTGTGGGGCAACGACCAGGACAAGGCCACGCCCACGGACAAGCTGGGCAGCGACTTCCTGTGGCGCGCACTGGCTCCGACCATGACGGCAGAAGGCAAGGCATCGAACGCCTACGAGCAGGCCGTCTACAACTGGAACAAGAACGCCGACAAGCCAGCGTGGCCAGGGTACCCGCGCAACTACATCGAGCGGAAGGACGGCAGCCGGTGGTACTACACCAGCGACACCTACAACGCGATGCTGCGGGAGCGCGGCAAGGCAGTGATGGAACTGCTTGACGGTCAGCGGCAACGCGGATGGAAGCTCGACCCGGTCAACCCCACCGCCATCGACATGAAGCGGATCCAGGCGGCTTTCCGAGTGGCCAACAATCGAGCACAGGCGCCGTACCGTGAGAGGGCCAAGGGTCAGGGCGAGTTGAAGCCTGACGAGCCGTAAACGAAAAACCCAGGCCGTACGTGCCTGGGTCTTTCGTCAGAGGGTGTATCGCTCGTAACTCTCGCCGGTTTCCCGGCTCCAACCTTCGCAGGTTGGCCGCTTGTTCTAACTGTGTTTGTTCGGTCAGTAAACCGTACCACCCTGGCCAGGGTCGCGGAATAGCTTCGCCTCCTACCCTAACGAAAAACCCAGGCTTGCGCCTGGGTTCGTCGTGGGCCCGTTGCATTTTGGACGCTACCCGCGTGCCGTCATCCAGGTGCAACACCTACCCGCTCCCGGTGCTGGGCGACCGCCGCTTGCGCGGGTGGGAAATCTGGTGCGAGGAGATGGAGTCGAACCACCGACCACAGGCTTATCGGACCCGTGCTCTACCGGCTGAGCTACCCTCGCGCACACCGGCCGGAAGTTAACGCGTTCACCTAAAAGTAAACCGCTCCATGGGTGACACCGGGGTGGCACCGCGTGAAAACACGCGCAACCCGGTGCAACAAGGACCACGGAAAAACGACGGCAAAAGCACGAAAAGCAACCGCTTCGCACCAGGCGGGACAATCTGTTTTCAGGTTAAAAGTCTGTTGCTCTACCAACTGAGCTACGAACGCATGTCTAGTCTTTTGAGCCGGTTAGGGCTTTTCTCTTTTCCCCGTGGGTGTCACCCGGTGACCACCGCCAGGGTGGCGAGGGCGGCGCGTTGGCGTTCCTCGTTGGTTCTGGCGTAGGTGTTCAGGAGCAGGCTCACGGTGCGGTGGCCTGTGATACTGGCCACGGTCTTGGCGTCCAGCCCCGCACCCAGCATGCGCGTGATCGCATACCGCTTCAGGTCGTAGTAACCGAAGCCGAAGGTGTGGTTGAACCAGGAGGCGAACGCGCGCCCATCCACCCAGGTCTTTCCCAGGTGGTTCCGGAACAGCGGCGCATCGCTCGCCTGATCCTGGCACAAGGCGACCAGCCGCGCGTGCGTTGTCTCGAGCACGGGATGTCGCACGACGTCGCCGCCCTTCACCGGGAGCGTGAGCATGTGGGTGGCCTGGTCGTAGGCCGCGCACGTCAGCGCCACCAGCGACTCGGCGCGGTGGCCGTACGTGGCGAGCAGGTGGACAAGAGCACCGGTGCCGGGAGAGAACCCATCGGCCTGCGTCTGCACCTCCTGCACCTTGTCGGTGGCCATGAGGGGAGCCTTGGGCTTGGCCTTGGTTCTTTTCGTGGGCACCAACAACGCACGCGGCGGTACCGGCTGATCCAACATGCGCACTGCCCAACGGAGCACGGCCTTGGTCACCCGTTGCCAGCCCTGCGGCATCTGGTCGATCTCAAGAGCGGAGGCATCAGCCGTCGAGCGCCAGGCGAGCTTGCGCAGGTAGGCGCCGGCTTCATCCGTGTACCGCCCTGGGGCGCGCGAGTTCTGCCAGCGTTGCACCACCTCTGACCAGGTGAGCGTGACGCGACCGCGCAGTTCCCCGGCCGCGAGCAGACGAGCGCGGATGATTTCCGCATCCGCCATCGCATCACCCTTGCGCTTGTGCACCGCGGTGACGTGGCGCTTGCTGTCGCGGCCACCTTCGCGCCAGACGCACCTAAAGCCCTTGCCGTGACGGACGACGGAGACGGAGGGCATCTACTGCCACCACCGCAGGGGGCCGTGTTGATGCGGGGAGCGACGACGCGGCTTGGCGTTATCGCGCCAGAGTTCGACATTGAGCGCGAGCCAGAGGGCGCGGGGGAGGGTGCGGAGGAAGCGGATCACGGAGCCACCTCCGATGTAATCACGACCTTCCACTCACGGCCAGATTGATCGTATGCCAACACTGTAAACGGATCGCTGTCACCACCGGTATCGGCGTTCTCTAAATGGATGACGCCGCCATTAGGCATGAACATAGAATGCACTAGATACGGAGAGGTGCCGCCATCAGAAATCCGCTCAATCGCGGCCGGAACCCGGTAGTTGGTTACCTCGTTAGGAATTCGCGATGCGTAGACATAGACCCTGGATTTGTATTCGCCTTTTTCAAAAAAGGCGCCTGGAACTGGCCGATCAAGTACCCAGTGGAGCCCGCAAAGAGAGCCGATCAGGACCGTAAAACATGTGACGCCACCAACAAAAGACCACGCGCTGTGAATGATGGCACGATACTCGAAGAAGCCATGGACCAGTGCCCAGTATCCGCCAGTTATGCCACCAGCTAATGCCAGGATGATGAAGTCTCCAATACTCATGGGTTCATCCGAGTCCCATAAGGGGCATCGTCTTGAGCGCGATCGTAGTGGATCCTTCGCTTACCTTTCTGGCCATCGCGAAAGCCAGCGTCATACCCATTTTGCTCACCTGCATTGTATGACCAAAATCCGACAAAAACGACTATGGCAGCGAGCACTCCAACACTTACCCAGTCATCGCGACTCAGTTTTTTCACACCCTACCCCTTGTGGGTCAGTCGTTGTTGAACACTTGGCGAAAAGTTGGTATTGCAGGATCGAACAGGTAGGGACAATGCGAACCCATGTCTAAGCCCTCACGGGCTACCCGCCGAGCCAAACGGCGGGCTGATCCGGCATCCACCAGGACCCTGGATGTCCTCTCCGGGGAGATTCCCGGCGCCCTGACTTCGGGACCACAGGCAGCCGGTACACCCACCGGCATGAGCATTGACCAGCAAATCACTGACGACCTCCGCGCGATACGCGAGGGGCTGGAAGAGATCCGGAAGGCTTGGATTCCGGCTCATCGCATAATTGAGCGAGTTGTGCGAGAGCATCAGGCCAAGCACCCGTCGCCAGAGCCGTCCGCAGAATCGGAGTAATGGTCTTTTCCAGGTGCGTGTCGTTGGGCAGGTAGGCCGCGAGTCGGAGGTTGGCCGACAACACGCGCGTCAGTAGCTCGATGACGACCGAATGAGGCTGTTTTACCGCCCATTTTGCAATTTCTTCCACCGCCGCATCACTGGGTGGCGCTGCGATTATTCGTAGGGCATCCACCTGACGACGAAGGTCGCGCACCGCGCTGGCCAGTTCCTGCGACTGCGCAGCCAGACACAGATCGTAGAATTTCGGACGTTCATCATCGGAAAGGTTCAGCGCATTGGCCCAGGCGCTCGCCTTATCCAACGGCACATCACGTTCGCCGCTGTAGACGAGCGACACGAAGCCCGGATTGGAGTGCCCGAGTCGGCGCGCGACCTCATTCCGCGACAACCCGCGAGATGAGACAAACTGAGAGAGGGCAGTTCCCACGCTTTTAGATTACCATTTGACAATCCCATTCCCAGGGATTATCAGATGACAATGCCGCCAACGTGCGGCCTTCTTTTGGGAGCTAGGATTATCAAATGACAACCCCCAAGGCAGCCCTGAAAGCCTCCGGACTCAACCCCACCCAGGCCGCCGTGAAGGCGAACATCGGTGTCACCACGGTTTACCGCGCGCTCAAGGCCAACCGCTGGCCTGCGCACGCGACCACCGCCAAGGCGCTCAAGGAAGCCCTTGGAGTTCAGCCGTGAGCGCCCTCCTGCCACACCAGACCCTGGTGAAGCCCAGCCAACTGGCCGCGCTGCTCGGCGTCTGCCGGTCGACCCTGCACCGCTGGACCCAGGACGACATCCGCCTGCAGGCGTGTGTGTTCCGTCCGGGTTTCTACTCGGTCCAGAAACTCCGCGATGCGGGGATCCTGACCCAGCCCGCTCACGTGCAGACGGTGCAGGAAGGGGTGGCCAATGTCGGCTAACTCCTTCCGCATCCGTCAGCCGCGCCGCCCGCTCCCACGCCTGCTGATCGCCATCCTCATTCTGGCCGCTGTGGTCGTGGCTGGTGTCGCGTGAAGACGCTGAACACCGACAATCGATACCTGCGCGATCAGCACGACGACGGCAAATCCGGCTACCGCACTGTCACGCTCACCGACCGCCAGCTGGAAGACCGCATTGTGAACGCGCTGGTGTGCCGTGGCGGCATGCCGGTGCACCTGCTGATGGCAGCAACCGGCGAGAACGGCGTGCGCATGTTCCTGGCGCTGGGCCGGCTGCAGGCCAAGGGGCACGTGAACGTGGACCGCCACCTACTGGTGACGTTCAACGCGCCTGTGCGCCTGTCGCTGTGGCGCCGCCTGATGAACAAGTTCAACGGCGGCATTCACCCCGCGCTGGTGCTGATCGTCTGCGTGGGTGCGACCACCGCCGCCTGCATTGCTTTCACCTGATCGCTCAACCCGAGTTGTAGGAGACTCGTCATGGCTGCCATCATCACCGACAAAATGCCTGCTGACGTGGCCGCGCTGCTGAATGGCCAGCCGGAACTTGATGCGGCCCTGATCGCCAAGGGACGCCGCGCTGGCCGTCGCATGGAGACGGCGCAGGACGCCAAGGACTACCTGGACGGATGCCGTGCTGATGAGCGTGTGCGCCGCGCCGCTCTGCCCGAATGGCGCCGGCACCTGGAAGACCTGCTCAACTGCGTGCCGGAAGACCTGCGCGCCGAGGCTGGCCTGTCCCTGGTTCCGCTGTGCTCCGCCATCAGTCGCGCGGCGGTGATCGATCCCGCGAAGCTCGCACGTGAAGCAATCGACCTGATGGGCGACGAAGCCGCACGCGCGGAGCGCGATTCTCTCTCTTCTGATTTCCCACCTGACGCCTGACCGGCTCCTACCCGCTCATGCGGGAGGTGGTCGCGTACGGGCAACGCGGGATCCCGGTTTTTTTTCTTCAACCAACAGGCGCGTAGGAGGCGCTTACACATGAACGCAGTTTCAACCAAAGCCTACACGCCCGATCAGGTCGACCTGATCAAGCGCACGATCGCCAAGGGCACCACGGACGACGAATTGCAATTGTTCCTTGGTCAGTGCGAGCGCACCGGCCTGGATCCGTTCTCGCGTCAAATCTACTGCATCCGCCGCAAGCAGAAGGACCGCGCAAGCGGCCAGTGGATCGAGATCGCCACCACGCAAACGTCCATCGACGGCTTCCGCGTGATCGCTGAGCGGTCGGGCAAGTACGCCGGTCAGGTCGGCCCGTTCTGGTGCGGCGAGGATGGCCAGTGGCTCGACGTGTGGTTGCAGCAGATGCCGCCCAAGGCCTGCCGCGTCGGCGTGCTGCGCTCTGACTTCAAGGAACCGCTCTGGGGTGTGGCCCTGTTCAAGAGCTACGCGCAAACGTTCGATGAGGGCAAATTGATGGGGCTCTGGGCAAAGATGCCCGACGTGATGATTGCGAAGTGCGCCGAGGCCCTGGCGCTGCGTAAGGCCTTCCCTAATGACCTGTCCGGACTCTACACGGGCGACGAGATGGCGCAGGCCGGTGGCCACGACGACGCCAAGCCGGCCGATGTGGTTGGCATCGACGCGCCGCAGCAGCCGACCAACGCCGACAACCTGCGACCCACGCGGCAGGCTGAACCGATGCCGGCGCAGTCGCGCCCCGCTCCCTCGCGTCCGGCACCTGCCAAGCCGGCACCTGCTGCCCACGCTCCCCAGGCTGCCGCTGGTGACGCATCCGGCGACAAAATGCAGACCGCGTACAAGGCGGTGCAGTCCTTCCTTGGCGCCAAGGCTGCCGCTCGCGTGTGGCAGGCGTACAAGGCCACCGAGCAACGCGACGAACGTCTGCGCGTGCTGATCGCCATTGCTGAATCCTGCCAGCAGCTGGTGACGGTGATGGGATCGGATCCCGGCCACGACCTGATCCGGGATGAGGTCGACGCGCACGGCAACGACCAGATGACGCCGGAACAGGTGAAGTCCCTCGCTGAACGCTTGGTGAAACAGGCGCACGGGGAGGTCCTGCCATGACTGCCGTCACCATCACCAGCCCGGTTCCCGCTGTGTCCGTCCTGATTTCGGACGAGGCCTTGAACCGGATCGACACCACGCTGCACGCATCCGGAGTGATCGCCACGATTCCAGACGGCGATGAAATGGCGTTCAAGGCGGCGGATGCTGCGTACCAGCAGCTGCAGGCCTTGGCGCGTGAGGTCGAGAAGAACCGCGAGGCCCTGAAAAAGCCGGCGCTGGACTTCGGTCGCATGCTGGATGCCACCGCCAAGGACGTGGTTGCGCCCATCGAGGCGGAGAAGGTACGCCTGGGCGGTGTGATCAAGGACTGGCAGAAGCGCGAGAATGCACGCCGGGAAGAGATCGCACGCAAGGCCAAGGAAGCGGCGGAGGCGGCGGCACGCGAGGCGCAGCGCATCGCTGAGGAACAGGCGAAGGCCGCAGAGGCTGCGCGTCTGGCTGCACTGCCGCAGGAAGATCCGGTTCCAGGTGAGGATCCCGTGCCGGTGGACGAACCGCCTGTGTTCACCGCTCCGGTGAAGCCGGTGGTGGTGGTCCCCATGCCGGTGACGCAACCGCTCGTCACGTCGTCTGTGCGCGAGAAGAAGACCAAGGTCCTGGTGATCGAAGATGCCAGCCTGATCCCGCGCGAACTGAGCGGCGCCGTGCTGCTGGTGCCTGATGAATCGCAGATCAAGCGATTGCTGACGGCTGGCATCAAGGTGCCGGGCTGTCGCCTGGATGAACTGACCGGCACTGCGCCGACCGGTCGCCGCTGAACAAACCCAACCCAAGGAATAACCATGTATTTCACAGCATTCGACGTGGAAACCACCGGCATCGAGCCCGGTTCACGCATCATCGAGATCGCGGCCGTCAAGGTCGAGATCGCCAGCGGCCTGGTCGTGGAACGATTCTGCGAACTGGTCAATCCGCAGATGCCGCTCCCGGCTGATGCGCAGGCCGTCAACCGGATCGACGCCGGCCAGATCGCAGGCGCGAAACGCTGCGGTCCGGTGCTGGATCGCTGGCTTGGCTTCATCGCTGGCAGCACGTTCCTGGCCGCTCACTTCGCGCCCTACGATGTCGGCGTGATCAGCTGGGAACTGGACCGCTGGTCGCTGCCGCTGCCGGACTTGCAGGTGGTGGACACCTGCGAACTAGCCAAGGCGATCAAGGCCACCGCCAACAACAAGCTCGTCACCCTGGTGGAGCATTACCAGATCAAGACCAGCGGCGAAGCGCACCGCGCGCTGGCTGACGCCGAGGCCTGCGCCGAATACTACAAGATCGCGGCGCCGCTCTCGCGTCCGATCATGCGGACCTGGATGCCGGATCACCGGTACGTGAAGCCGCAGGACCTGCCGGCACACCTGAAGCCGCTGCCTGAAGCGATCGAGATCGGCGCACCGTTCTCCTTTGGTTACACCGACCAGCAGGGCGCGCACACCGATCGTCGGATCGTGCCCTACGGCTGGTCGCAGGTGAAGGGCGCCTTGATGGTCCACGGCCTGTGCATGGACCGCAACGAACGCCGGACGTTCCGCGCAGATCGCATGGATGGTGCTGCGTGAAAGGCCGTCACGGCCACATCACCAAGCGCCAGTTGATCGAAGCGCTGGCGCAGCACGCGACGGTGAAACGTCAGGCTTTCTCCGTTGGAATCGTATACCACTCAAACCTTCGCCGTCTGCTTCGCAAGAACGGCATCAACCGACAGATCACGCGCTCTGGCGTTGTGGTCATCACTGCAAGGAATCCCCAGTGACCAGAAAACCCCGCGCCAAAAAGCGCCAGCCCTCCATCAAAAAAGCAACGCCAGTCGTTGCCACGGCCACGGCTCCGAAGCCCGACACCGTCCTGGTCATGCGCCACTGCGGACCAGACGGCATCAGCCGGAACGATTTCAAGTGGCCCGAATCTGGCCCGGTCGCGTGCTCTGACTGGTCGCCATACGCCCAATGCGGCAACGGTCTGCACGGCTGGCTGTGGGGCTGCGGCGATCACGGCGCGTCCGATTTCTGGGGCAAGCCCGGCGTCCGTTGGTTGGTGGTCGAGGTCGCCAAGTCGGATGTGGTGGACCTGGGCGGTAAGGTGAAGTTCCCGCGCGGTGTCGTGGTGCACTGCGGCGACCAGCCGAGCGCTACGCGCTACATCGCTGATCACTTGCCCGCTGAGTTGGTGGGGAAGGTGAAGATCCTGGGCGGCACGGCGACGGCGGGCGACAGCGGCACGGCGACGGCGGGCGACAGCGGCACGGCGACGGCGGGCGACAGCGGCACGGCGACGGCGGG
>JACCDR010868027.1_pt1 | contig 47529 bp, 75 predicted proteins | sample 7446431 | NCBI WGS metagenome assembly JACCDR01 (sample SAMN15323443, study PRJNA562643) | freshwater metagenome | isolation source: river surface water | place: USA:Blue River Watershed | collected 2017-08-17 | reverse complement strand
TCAATCTTCTCCGCTTGCTGTTGGAGTTTGGCGAGGACTGGTTCAGCTTGAATAAACTTAAGTGGCAAAAACTTCGGGTGGTTAATCAATTGAGATTTGCTCATCATTTTCTTAAGATCAACTTCAAACTCTGGAGTAACTGGATTCTCAGCCCACGCATCACCAGCATCACAAGCAAGAATATACGTTTTCGCTCCCTCAACTACCACACCCTCAAGCATCTCTTTATATGCCTTGATTCCAGCGTCGAAGCCTGCTTTGAAATCAATATTAGCCTTACTGTTTGGTTCGGTGTGATCTACTTTATAAGCATACGATTCAGACAACTCATTCTTCTTTTCTTCCAGTGTTTTACTCATAACTTTCCTTTATCGCAAAAAACACACTTCTCATAAACAGGAACTTCGATAGCGTATCTTATAAAACTTCTAGGCTCTAATGTTACTTTTTCCGTAGAAACAATATTCAACTCGTGTACACACTCACCATTTAACTTCTTTTCTGCTAATTTTTTTAATTTTTTAAAAGCATATAAAGCCTGTAGTTTATAAAATGGATTTTCACTATCTTTGTGTTTTAAATAAATGTTTTTATCGGTTAAATCTATGTCTTTTAGAATATCTAATACTCTGCTCATAACTCTCCTCTGCTTTCCATTTCAGCTTTATAATAAACGCTTGAGGTTTTCATTATTCAATCACCTCGACTGTCACTTTTATTTTTTTATTAAGAAGATTATCCATTTGTTCGCCACTTAAAGTATACATACGAACCATCGGCCATGTGTAAGAAGACGATTTAAATAATTCACACTCAAATTCAATCTTCTCAGGCTCAGAGTAAAAGTCTGTTTCAGACATACTTCTGACGCTAAATCCTGAATTTTTCAATTCGTATATTTCGTATGGTACATATTTTTGATTATCTAATCTATATACTTTCTTGTGCTCATTAACTATTAACGCCTCTATAAATGAAAGCTTTTTCATATCTAAACCCCCTTTGGTCTGAATTTCTCCAAACCACGAATAGCACTGCTCGATATATGTGTCAAGTGTGATGGTGAGATAATGTTAATTACTGGAACGGTGAGTCCTAATTCTTCATTCCAATATTGTTGAGACTTTTCATACTCAAAGTCAATAGTATTTCTAAGTCCCCTAGCTAATGCAACAATTTGCTTTTCGTCATTCTCAGCATTGTACTCATTAACAAAGTTCACCAATAAGTCTTTAGTGAAGCGTATTTCAATCTTCTTACCTAGAGACGGCTCGAAGGAATGAATTATATCATTAGACACGGTAATGCGATCTACACTCGAATTCTTTTCTGGGTTAACAGCGATGAGCACACAGACCTTATCAAACATTTGTAAGAGCTTACCGATAAGAGATAAGTGACCATCGTGTACTGGGTCAAACGAACCAGCATATAGTGCTACTTTTTGCATAAGGCAACTTCTTTCTTTAGTGTTTCGTACTCTTCAAAGACCTGTTTTACACGGTCATTAACGAGAGTATCTTCTTTAACGAGCTTACCGTTTTTATATTTATACACTTTGATAAGCCCGTAATTTTGTTCCCCAGTTTTAAGCATCCAATCTAGGGTATATTTGTAAGAGTAAAACAAGGTAAAACATACAATACACGTTGTTATTATTTTTGTCATCATTAAAACTTCCCAATAAAGAAAACAACTAACAATAACACAATAGGTAAATAATACACAATTTCACCTAAATAAGTATTCATTTTTTCAAGAGCTTTGTATTCTAACGATCTGGGTACACTGTAATACCATGAGTGTTCAGCGGAATAACCGCCTATGTCGGTCTCGTCTTTATAATTATGTTTTACTGAGTAATAGTTAGTTTCAAGCTGTTCTTTAAAATGTGCAACAACAACTTTATACTTACAATATTTCCATAAAATATTAACAAAAGGTATTAAAAAATAAATCCAAGCCGTTTTTGTTTTACCGAATTTTTCATTACCACAATCAGTCCATTCAAAATTTATAACCCTAGTTCTCTCTACATTTGTTTCCCAATCTTTTCTTTTGAAGTGAATTTTTGCAGAATGACAGCACCCCCAGTATATTAAAAATGTGATAAACCAAACAATTACATATATCAACATGGAACAAAAAATAATACTAGACATGCCGAACCTCGATTTTTACTTTGCTTGTTTAAATTCTTTAACGTACTCAGCACCTTTTTTCATCACGAAGATATTTGGTGCAACCAATGCCTCAGTGATAGCCATCATGTGTGGCATTGTTTGTGTTGAGAAAAAAGCTAACGATATGATGAGTGCTGAAGTCTTTAAAGCTTTAGCTTTCTTTTCTTCCATACCCGCCTCTTTCAAAAAGTCAACATATTTTTTGACAATATAGAAGACGACAAATATCACCGAATAGTAAAGAATGTGAATTAAGCCTTGAAAGATAAACAGATTTATTGCTTCAGTCGTAAGAGCGTTTACTCCCGTTACGGTAGTGTCAAACACCTGTTTAGCACCAACACCAATTGACTTTACAACATCGCTGGACACGGCTTGTACGTCAGATTTTAATTGTTGTTTAGGGTCGGCGGCATACCCCAAAGGGGATAATGCCGTAGTGAGTAAAACGATTGATAATAACTTTTTCATGCGTGAGCCTCTTTTCTAGCCTAAGCTAATAATTCACTTCGTTCATTGTTTTCTTCTTCAACGTCAACACCCAAGTCCACTTCAGACTCTTCGCTTTCATTGCTTTCAATTTCACGAACTGCTGCCGTTTCAATAGCAGTAGTTACGTTAGGAAACATGACCATCGGATTCATACAACTACGAACATCCCATTGAATGTTTTTAGGGTATGTCTCAGACATTAACACGTTCTTAACTGTTTTAATAATAAGACTAACTGCACCATTTACCGTGTAGATAGTTGACTTAGCTGTGCATCGCTCTTGCACCGCATCACCATCAGTGTAAAGAGTTTTTGCATACTTATCAAAATTCTCAGGTGGATATGCATACTGAGCATACTTCTCAGCACTCATACGAGGGTCAATGATAAGTCGAACCCCTACCTCTTTTGCAAGCTCCATAATCATAGCACGAGCTTCCATTGAGTCAACTGCTGAGATAACAATGGCATCTTTAAGCATGTCTTTATAACGCTCATCGAACTTGTCCACTGTATAACCAATTTCGACTTCCGCAAAGTCTTTAATTAAATTGTGCAGCGCTTCAGCTTTTGGTGTACCAATGTCTTTAAATCTAAAGAATTGATTGCTCATGTTTACAGTATCAACCTTGTCATGGTCGTAAACAAGAATGTTAGTCATGCCCATTTTGACCAGTGAGAGGGCTAGGAATGAACCAATAGCCCCAGCCCCGATGATAACAACTTTTTGTCTTAGAGTGTCAACGTTGATAATGTCAAGTTGACGTGTTAAGTGTTCGTGTTGAATTAAACTTTGCATGATTAAACCCCCTGTTCACCAAAACCAGAATCATCGAACTCTTCGTTTGTAGCATCAGCAACGTTACCTGTCAAGGGCATTTGTTCAAAATGTCCAGCCTGTTCTAACGTTGTAAGCTTGTCTTGCAATTCGTCAAGCTGTTTGTCGTCGCCTGTGGCAAGAATTTCTTCATACTTACCAACGGTCATTTTAAGTGCTTCAGCTTCAGCTTCAAGACCGTAGTCACCAAGAAGTCCGTTAACGAACATATTTTTGGCTTTAGTCTTTTCACTGTGATTGAAAGACTGTTCTTTAGATGGCTTTGTAGCCTCTTCAAGTTCAGTCTTCCAGACGTACCCGATTCCATTAACATAAGTTTTACCGAGTTTCCATTCACTAAGGTCTCCAGTGAATTTACTTTTTAAAGCTCGTTGTTCTTCAACGTTTTCCTGACCTTTAATGTCTGAAGTGTTCAAACGATTACGTTGATTTTCACGCCACTTGTCAATGGTGCTATTGTCTTCAGTTCTATTAGCGCCACCGCGACCAGCATAACCTTCCGTGTGATAATTACTTGTATAAGAACTTGTCGTGTAAACACGTTCTTTGACGTTAGCAGCATACTCTTCATCCCATGCAGCAGGATATGTGATTTTTGTCGTTACGTTATCGACAAAGTTTAGTTGATTGCCGAACAAAGGATGCTCAGACTTGTAACATACGGCAGTGCGAATTTCCTGACGTTTGTTAAAAACAGACGCAACAATGTATCCGTTGGCACCATAGGTACGAATAGTAGATTCATCCGTTCCAGACCAAAATACCCCCATGTTGACATGTGAATGCCACCACCATTTAAGGGCACCGCTGCCGAACTTGAAGTGTTTATGCATCATCTTACCGAGTGATGTGGCTTCAATTTCCGTAGTGCTACCAGTGTTATACTGTTCAAGTAAGAAGGCGTCAACTACTGTGAATCTTTTATTCGCAGCGTCATACACGACATTGCCGAACCCACTGACTTCGTTATTGGATTTATTAACCCAGTGCATAATTTTGTTGAACACGTTCATTTCAATATACACTTCGATTGAACGATTTGTGTTTTCAGCAGTAGCCTCAGTTGTTGAGACTTTGCTGACTTTTGACGAGCCAGCAGTAGCGCTTTTGTTCTTTTTCGATTTTTTACCCATGTGTTTACCTTCTTTCTGTTTTATTAAAGATTACAAGAACTTAAACCTATATTATTGTAAATATAATATAAGTCAACAAGTTCATTTGGATTTTCTTTTGTTCTCATAAAGTTACCACTACCACCTTTACGTTTCCACGTTCTAAAGTAGAAGTAACTATCATCCTGTCTTACAATGTCAGGTGAACCCATTGCCATTCTTGGCATGTAGCGTTTATGACAACGATAACCAGTGCTTAGAGAATTTAGAACATAGTCTCCACCAGTCGTATCTTTCACAGTCTTATTGAGTTGTTTATATAAGTCAACAAAATTCTCAATACGTTGATACGGTGCATCACCATAAGCCTGAATTAAGCTTTGGAATGTTTCAAAAGCTCTGACTGGATTACCGCTTTGCATTGAATCAATATAGGTTTGTTTACCGTTACCCCAACATACATTACCATTATCTACACCACTAACATGTGGATGTGGATAATTACCAACACAAACGTTAAATTCAAGTGCTGAGACGTTAATGTTAGCGTTGTATGGTAAATATTTAACTAAAAATCTACCAAGATCAACGTTAATGTCAACACCTAACTCTTTACGAGTGTAGTTAATGTTAATGTCACGAGTCGAGAAGGCTAGAACACAATCTGAGCCTGACGTAATTCTTGACAATTTCTCTTCAAAGGTGAACCAACCCGATCTGATAATTTCTTCAACATATTGAAACATGTTAGCTGGTGTTTTACCATCGCCACCTTTTAAGAAGGCATCCATCTTTCTTCGTTCTTCCGCTGCCTGAGCTAAATATTGATCGACATTTCTAGCAGCTTGAACCGCATTAGCTTCATACGATCTTAAATTACCTTCAATTTTGGCAATGTAATCACGTTGAGTTTTACTCGCAAGCTTAGTTAAGGCATCTTTCATTTCATTACTAATGGTCTGTCTTCGAGTGAGTAGTTCTTTAGCTTTGTCTGAATTCTTCCACTCAAAGAAAATACTATTGATTGCTACTTTTTCTTTTTCTGTTACCATTGACAAGTAAGTAATCTCAGGTAGATCGTCAATTGAAACACCTACTTGAGCGCATAGAATGCGAACATACTCGCGGCTTGCAGGGAATCTCTCTTTTTCAAGAAGTTCACGATGTTTTTTTGGTAATTTTTTAATATCTTTTGTTTCAAGAGCATTAGATGAAACAAGTAAAAGATTTTTAGGTGAAATACTAGCTGTGCCGTATGGACAAGGTTTAGCAAAATTAACGATGAAAGAACCGCCTTCACTAGCGTAAGCCGTAGCATCAACCCCCGTGACTAAACCCTCTTCAGTGCCCTCAAAGTCAAGATCATTGTAACGACCTTTACCTACAATTTTAACTTTAGCACCAACTAAACTAGAATCAAGTCCAGAAATAGTTTTAGGTTCAGAGGCTTTTGAGGCTCTCTTTGCTCTTGGTTTTTTTGCTTTTACTTCGCTTGTTGTTTCCATTGTGTTATTCTCCTCTTCTAATATTATTTGTAAAGATGATGCTTGCACATACCAGTTATAGTCAACATACTCACCATTTCCTTTTTCAAAACCTCTAGGATGCGTTGAGTGAATTGTTTTAACGTTATATAAACTTTCAACATTAAAAGGGTCAATTCTGTGTGACATTATTTCAACAATATCATTAACTCTTAAACCAGATTGAGCCGGCTCATCAATTAAAATTTTAGCTTTTTGACCAATTAGAGAAAATCCTTCATTGTAAGTAGTCATTTATTCACCTCTCGTTTAGTTTTGCTTTACAGTACAACTCTACAATAATAGTAAAGTTCTAATGTAAAGCACTACCAAAATAATAGTGCTTTACGAGCGTTATTAAGCGCCTTTTACTTTTTCAGTAAAGACGATTAAAGAACCAGCAACTAACATTGCTGAGTCGCTGTCTTCGACTTCGCCGTTGATAGTCGCTTGATGCTTATTCAAGCCCAATTGAGCTTTTAAAGCGCCAAGTGTTCCAGCCGCAGGGATTGCGTAAGTTTTCACTTCGCCACCTACCAACTGAACGTGAATCAACTGAGCTGAAGCCGCTGAAGTTGATTTTTTACGACGAGCTGCCGTTGATTTTTTCTTTGCTGCCATGAGTACCTTCTTTCTTTCCACTAAGGGAACTTTGTTTATATTTACCTTGAACTTTATTGTCAAGGTTAAAATCTATATTCATATTCTTTTTTACTTCGTGCGTCAACTAGAACATATTGCTCTCTGAAGAACGCCAAGAAGTTAATTAGCTCTTGATGGTGTAGAGCGAGTTCACGATTATAACAAGTGATGTATTTTTTATTATGCATCACTCCAACTTCGCCAGCACCTTCAGACCATGTTGTATCAACGTGAACAACATAATGCTTACCAATATTCTTAACCATTTGTTTAAAGACTTCAAGTGAAAATCTTGGTTTTTGCTCTGCGTTAACTTTTTGTGCTACTGGATTTGACATGGTGCTACCTTCCCTCGTATAATTTTTTAATTAAGTTTTGTATTCTAGCCCTACCCACTGGGTTAGAACTTACACAAATAATCTTATTTGGTATGTGTATAACGTTCTCTTCTAAAAATGTCATAATATCATACCCTGTCCACTCTTTACCGTTTGCATCAAAAGAATGCAAGTCGTGATCTAAATAGACAACATCCCATTTCTTCACAACTAAACAGTGAATACCAGTCCAGTAATTACGGGCTATAACGTCAAGTTCACAATTGACCTCTGGCGAAGTTTCACTTCGAGTGTCGTCAATCAATAGTCTGGATGGTCTGCCTACTTTAGTTAGCATGTCATGACTCGTTTTCTATGTCACTAACATTTTTTAATGCTGACGCAGCTTGTTGTTTAGCGTAGGCTAATCTTCGAGCCTTCTCACGATTTTTGCGTTTAGTCAAGCGATCATTTATATCGTTAAGCGTTAAAGAATGTGTTTTAGTTTTTTTCATTACATACTCTTCTACTGCAATTTCATCAATCGGTATGATAATCATAGCACGTTTATCGAGTGAATGACGTAAGTGAAAACTACCTCTAAATTGCATAGCCGAGTTTTTAGCAAGACTTAACGAACTAAACGTTTGAGCGCTCTTAAGATTCTTAGTAATGCCGTGATTTTTCTTATAAATACCACTTGGTTTATGTAATATGACATATTTTTTATCTTCCACCTTTTACCCCTACGTTTCTGGTGCAATTTTTACCGCATGATTCTTGCCAGTTTGTCTCACCTTTGCAGTTCGTAAAATACACACTACGAGCATCGTTGAAACGATAAACCGTGCAACCATCCACTTCAAACAATTTTTTAACATTGTATGAATCACTTGAATCACTAACTGTCACGGATTTTCCGTTTTTTTCACAGCTACTAGCAAAAATAAAAATTGCAAGTATAAACATTGAAATTGACGCAAATTTTAAAAACATTCTCATAACAGCTTACTCCTCTTCAAACATCGTTATATGATGCTCAGATTGCTCAAGTATATCTTCAATCAGGACTTCATCTTCTTCGGTTAATGAACTGTTTAAAGCTTTTAAATCAACATTACACAGAGTCGGTGCAGTGCCTTCGTGACACTCAGCTTCATCCATTGCAATATCAATGGCATCACTTAAATCTGGCGCAACCACTGTATGCACTTGCGTAACAAGTAACGGTACAAAATATGTTTTCATTATGTCCTCTCTCGTAGTAATATCTGACGACTTGTTTCACTTAATTTGTCAATGAATAGATCATAATCATTACGACATAAATCAACACAAACTTCAAACTTATTTATTAAATAACGCTTGTCAGCAATTCGGCGTCCAGAGTAATAAGTAAAGTCTGCACCATTCTCAAGAGCCGATAGACAAGAGTCCAATTCACTCATTGCGACAATAGTGTGATGGTTTTGATTCTCAGCTTGCTCTACGCTAGTCAGACAAGCCTTTTCCATATACTGTTTAATTAACTCTTTACGCAGTGTTGCATTCATATTACCTCAAATTCCAACGCAGTGCGCCGTAGCCATCAATGAGTCTAATCAATTGATCTTTGATTGCCGATATGCGTTTAAAATCTGGATAGTCTTCGTGATTGCGTAAAGACCTTAACTGGAACTCTAAACAATCCAGAAACTTTAGGCTCTGAAGCGCAGTAAAGCTCTCAGTAGGCTTTTGATAAAAGTATTTAGCACCATAACTAAGCTCGACCTTCTCTCTAGGGTAGCGCTCATTGTAGGCTAAAATATTGAGTGCCACCATGTTACGAATGAATGCTGTCTTCTCAACATCACTAAGTAACAGGACATTGCACATAATTGCATTAAAGTGATTATTACTCAAGATAATGCAATCCCCCGAGCCATCGTCCATATTAAGAAGATCGTCAAGTGTTATCATTCTTACGCTCATCGTGACACCCCATATAATTCTTTCAATCGTTTAATTTCATTACTAATTTCAGCTTTAAGTGCTGTCATTCTATTAAAATCTTTTAAGCAGTGCTTCATTCGATCATAATACTCTTGTGAAGACTCAGGTGCAAGCCATTTGTGATGTAATAGACGCTCTATGTCACCTTGTAGCTTAAATGTTGACTTTTGTTTGTTAAGGTCAATAAATCCGACTTTTGTCATGTTGCCCCCTGTTATGTTTTAAGTATAAAACCAATTTTTAGATATTTACCATCATATTTACGCATAGCATCAACTGTTTCATGCAGTCGGCGCTTATGTCTTTTTGCGTAAGCAATGGTGGGATAGAAAAAACTGTAATCTGGTAGAAAACAACTGCTTAACATAATTTTACGAATGTTCCTAACGCCATTAAATCCACCTTTAATAGTAGCTTCTCTTATCTCTTTTTCAGTGAAGTCTTCAAAATCAGTGTTCATTCTATAGCAACAATATCCAGAAGGATACAATACTCTATAGCGATCAACTTTACCAGATTTGGTCAATATTTCAATAAGAACTGGACTTTTGATCTTTTTTAGTCTATCATATTTTTTCTTTGACATAGCCCCTCATTTCAAGTTAAACTACTTACCCCACTCGGTTTTACCCAAGTGAGGCTTTCGTAAGAATCAGTTAGCTTGTACCGCCAACAAAACTATCTGATGTACTTAGAATAACTTAATCGACTCAGATTGCAACAATTATTTTTATGACACAAAGCATTAACATCCTGAGTCATTTCAAATATTTACACTTGACAAGAGTGAATTTAACAAGTATACTATAGCAAAGGGGAAACTCTTTGATATAATGTGGTAGGTGAACTTACTAATCACCGAAGTATTGAGACCGTTAAAAAATATCTATAGAGCGTAAACATGAGAGTGTTTATTCTTGAAGGTGCTGATACGCTGCCGTTTTCTACTGAACCAGCGACTAGGCTTACGACATACGGAATAGAGCCTAGCGGAACGCTCAAGCTACATTATAACATAAAGCTCTACTGAAAGTCAAAGTATTAGGTAGATGCTACTAGGCGTCAGAATGTACTATTCTGATATAGGCTAGTAGTGTATTTAAAAAACGTGAATGATTACAATAGGTTAGCTACTAGGCTAACATTCTAGGTGAGTGTCGCTAGGGATGAGTCAATGCCCGTAGCAGCGTTAGCGTGAGGCGTAGGGCTATCATCAAGAGAGGCGTCCTAGAATGGGCACTTCTCGTTATCTGCTTCAATTTTAGCTAATAGACTTTTTTGAGCAGTAAGCAGGACTTCATCTGCAATTTTGCGTTGTGCATCAGTGAGACACATATAGGGGATAGGCTTATTGTCTAGTTTAATAGAAAGAGCTAACTCATTGATATTATTAGGATTTTCGTCACAAATAACGTCAATAACTAACATTAAAATCCAACATTAGAGTCAAAGGTTTGTGTCAAGCTATTATAGAATTGACGCAGTGCATCACACTGGTCTCTACTTTCGATTTTAAAGCCTACGATAAATTCAACATAGTTTTGTATAGCCTCGTTACCGCTTAAATTGGATATGAGTATGTTCAAGTTTTGAGCAAAGTCTCTGTTTGCCGCTATTTTGGATAATGTATCTACGTTACGATCAGCTATGTCACGAGAAATCCTGTAGATAAGATCGTCAGTTAAGTCTGCGTTATTATTGAGCTTATAGTACTTTTTGTCTTCATCGTCCAGCATAACTATGCCGTGAGCTTTAAGTTGATTCAAGGCACGTTTAACTTCATTCTCGTAAAACTTATCGTAATAGACTGTCCAGATATAGCCAAAGCCCTGAGCTTTAAGCCTTCGAGCTTTCGGGGTATTGAACTTAAGAGCTTTAAGGTTCTCAATATGACTGGGCTTTATAGAAAGACTTTGAAGCATAGTATAAACTCCTTGTTGTTTAGTCCATGTGTATCTTTAAATCTTTAATTTTAAAGTCTATATGCAAAGCATAAAGAGCATTAAGTACAAACAAAATAAAGAACAGTTTGTAATACCCATGATATATACACAGTCCAGCAGCAAAGCCTAAGACAAGGCTAACACCATACAGTCGATTAGTCAACCGATGCTCTTCAATTTTGTTATACCATGAGTCAATGTTCATATTCCAGCCTCTCTGAAATTAGTCGGGTACGTTGTCTTGTATCCGTTCTTAGCCGATTCTTGCTCAAGAGCATCAATAGCGTCAAGATAATTTAATTTCTTAACACTTCGCACCACAGCCATGTCCTGCACTGCGTAAATAAGAACCTCTTCACCTTCGGCTTGAAGTTCTAAGCAACGCTTTGCGTTAATGTCGGCTCCTAGTACTTTAGGAACTTTTAGACTCGCTGCGATAATAATAAACTTAGCCACGTTTAGCTCCTGTTAGTTTGAAGTGTTTACCGAATGCGTTATGAATGACCATAAGCTCCAATACATCGGCTATTTCATCAAAGCTTAGACGATACCTATCGTTAAGCGCCGTTAGGTAGCTTGTTTGAATGCTGTCATTCAACGTAAATGGATTTTTACGCATAACTTCACTGAAATTTTTATCTATTTTTTTAAGCCAAGCAGGGGCAGAGGCTTGGTCTTCTGGCATTGAACCAGCAAGATAGGACTTACCCTCGATATAAGATGCACGAAGCGTTTGTTTCTTTTCTGGGATGAGCACTTTACAAGCAACACCGAGACAACAAAAACCTAGTCCACCTTCCAAGCAACTCGTATCTTGTTTATATTCACCAGACCTTAAAGCATGAATCCACTTCTCAAACTGTTTCTTGTTTATAACTTTTTTCGACATAAGCTCTCTGCTCCTCGTGTATTTGGTTTAATCTAAACTTAAAGAATCGAACGACTCTATTTAATACCCTAATTTCGATCATTAAACGACCTACCTTCATCGAATTTATCAAGGCTATACTAGGGTAAGCCCTAACAGTTTCGTCGCTCATAGGCTGTTTTAAAGCGTTAAGCTCTGTTTTCTTGGCTTCAAGTTCAGCGCATAACATATCCAGCACTGAAATATGTAGCAATTGTTTATGTAATAGTGTCATAAACTACCCTTTGTTTATAGTAGGCTTAAAGACTCGTCCTTGAGTCTTTGTGAGTCGATTGATCGTCCTTGAATCACTTGCCCTGTTCGTTTTTAATGTAGCTTGTGCATTCGCATGAGCTGCGCTCATGCTAATCATCACTTTAATGTAGCTTGTGCATTTCTAAGCTGTCCGACTTACTCATGTGAGCTGGAAGACAATAAATAGCACCTTGTTTAGTCTCAAGTATATTGACCAATTGACGCCCAGCGATAATATCGACCTTCTTGATATAATCGTCTTTTAATCTTTGTTTCAATATAAACTTGATTTGGTTTATACGTTTAGCTTGAAGCTTTGCATCGTCGCAAGCTGTCATCTTACTTTGTCCATACTTACCCATTGACATGACGTGTCTCCACTACCTTTTGTTTAGGCTTACAATATCCCGCATCAATTAAAGCCTTTGCTGTTCTTCCGTAGTGACCTTGCAAAGTCCATACACTACCATCGTCAATCATAGATTGAAACAAGTCAATGGTTTTTTCTTCACTTAACGTGCCGCATTCATAGTCGATAATATCGTTAATGCGTTTTGTTGTTTTTTCTAATTTAGACATAAATTGAATCCCCTTCAAAGAAATTTTTAGCTCTGCTTTTTCTATGAAAGCCCCTAGTCTTTATCTCAGAAAGTAAAGCTTGAGACTTTATAGAAGGATTTTTTGTTAAAAAATCAGAGTACCTTCTAAATTTATAGTATGATATTTTTTTACTTTTTTTTAAAATAAATTCAATATCCTCTTCAATTAAATTACGCTTTGATGCTTTCATTTTGACCTTTGAATACTTCAGCATAAATTTTATTCTTCTTTTTAAGAATGTCAATTTGAATTTTTTGAAACTCGTCAAGTTGCCACATTGCAGCAAAAGCGTCTAGTTCTTCGTTGGTAGCCCAAGTGCTGACACCATCAGTCTCAATATGTCCGTTTTCTTTATTTAAAAGAAGGACGATAACTGGACTGTAGATGCCCAATTGAGGCTTAAACCAAGTGCCCTTGATAGCATGCTTAAGACGTGTTACGAGCCTTTGTCCGTTCTTAGGCTTTGATTCAATCCAATATTTACGTTCAGTAGTATGACGAAAGCCGAACGGATAGCCGTCCTGTATATATGCTAGGGCTTCATTATTATTACCGATAAGCTGAGTGTGAGTCTCTTTAGTTGGTTTTGTGGCTCTATGAGTCATTTTAATTTTCTCCTTGACCAGTCAAGTCTGACCAGTCTTTTAAGTTGTTATACGCTATTAAGTCAAGTCGGGCTTTGCCTGTTACTTCATCAATTATGATCGGGTCTTTATCGCCTGTCAACTCTGTTTTGTAGGGTTGAAGCTCTGCGTTAAATTCTTTTAATATGTTGAGATAAGCTGTGCCTCTATTTCTAGCATCAGTGTTGTCAATATAAAGCGTTGCGTTATATGCCGATATAGTAAACTCGATTACGTTTTGTAAATTAGCTTTCATTTAAACCTCTTTTTAAATTGTTTTATGTTTACTTGAATACACACAATCGGAACATTGAAACCCAGTGTCATAACTATTTGCCCAACCAATAGGCATATTCGTCGCTTTTAATTCTAATGAATCAATAAATTGTTTAATGCCTTCAGAAGAGTAAAAAAGAGTACTTTCATGCGTTTCTTGATCGCCCAGACCATGATTGCCACAATTTGAGCAAACATAGTCTTGTTTAATTTTTATGGTAGCTTTAATTATTGCCATTGACTCACCTTCTGTATGCTATGTTATTATGCATTATTGTTTCGTCTTTAAACAGTTTTAAATTTAGTTTATTATTGTCTTCTATTTCTTTTTGAAGGTCTTCTAGTTCACTTTTAAGACGATCAGCATGAATTTTGACGCCTATCATCAAACCTTTTTTTATGTCTTCTATGTTGACAATAGTCGGTGAAAATGAATAATTCACGTCTAAGTATCTATTAGACCAATAGAGTGAAAGCTTCAAGTTCTCATTCAGCACTTGACCTTCGTCAATGTCAACATCAGCGTAGTGCTCATAATGACCATCAACATAAATGTCAACAACAAGTCTAATTTTATTTTTAAGACGCAATACGTTACTGATCTTGAGTTTAGCGTTTAGTCCGTATTGACTTTGGTCGAATTCTTTGTTAAGTAAACATTTTTTAATGTAATTTAAGTTGTATATTGTACTCATTTTAAGCTCCGTGTGCATATTTTTTAAACGTATCAAAGGCTTCAGTTTTTGTCAATGGTTTATCTAAGACTGAACGCATCAAATGACACTTCTCGTCATGCTGTAAATTAAACCAAGTGTGACATAATTCATGCAAGACTACATGCGTTATGAGATTTTCATCTTGACTTTTAATAACATAGTCCATTACACTGACATGTGGTGCCGAACTGTTTACAGTAGCTTTACCCAAAACTCGACCTTGTTTAGTCGTGATTCTAACCTCAACACGAGGAAGATCACGCTTAATCTTTAAGCACTCGTATATGATGCCCATAACGACTCTACGCATAGCGTAAACATCGTCATTCATTTGCCTATTATTTAGACCGACACGATTCATTTTAGTCATCTATTACCTCAACTGATTCAATTTCTGAACCTAAACTAATTACCGCATCATTTACTAATATGGTCTGACTACCAATTTGCTTAAATGATTTGCATTTAGTTATAGTAACATTTTCGTGATATTCACCATCGAAAGTCGTTATTTCTACTTTCATAAATAATCCTTTGTTTAAAATTTAGTTCATCTAAAGCGCTTAAAACTCGTCCGTGAGTCTTAAGCGCCTTACCCATCAACTAAACTTATAATTGTATAAGGTATTTATTACCTTTGGTCTTCAATGCTGTTTTATAGTCGTTTAGTGCAAGACTAGTAGAACGCTCTTGAGTAACCTCAGTCAAGTGTTGACGCATTGTTTCTTTTACAAGCTCTTGATCTTGACCTTGAAGAGTCGTTTTTAAGTAGTATTGCCAAGCTGATATATTTTCATGCATGACTAATAATTGTGCAATGTATGTTAGACTTTCAATGTCGGCTTGAGCTATGTCAAAGTCGAGCATCATGTCACCGAACGCTGAGAAGGATTGACTGCATCGAATGATGCGGCGTCTAAGCTCTTGACAGCGCTTATGAGTTAGTCTAACCCGCTTAGGCTTGTCGCCTATAATAGCTTCAGTTAGTTGATTCATAAATCACCTTTTGTTTTATTCACTCGGCTTGATTGCCTTGCTTGAGATTAAAGTACCATAATCAAACCACTTTGCAACAATTATTTTTCATGACGCATAATGTTAACGGGGTTAGTCCTTAAAGCTTGCTTAAATTGCCATAGGGGAAACGTCACAGAATGCCCTGAGCAGCGCGTCAAAATAGCCGACTAGTATGATTGTATGCTTTGATTTTGACACGGCGCTATCGGGCTAATAGAGCGTTTAAAAGCTATGCCTAAAAACTAAGCTAAACGATTGCCTAAATGATAAGCATTCTCAATTAGTCAAGCAAAAAGTTAATAATGCCTAAACATTACGCATATTTACGCATTGTGTTAAGGTGTTGACAATAGCTCAAAACATGATAAAGTGAAACCGGATAAGTGTGATAATAAAAAAAAAGAAAGACAATGCCTAAAAACTAAGCTGTCAACATGCAGCGTGTCTAAACAGTAAATTATTGGTTTTGCTAAAGAATTAGGCTTTGTAATAGGCTGATAGCAGCGTGTCAAACCGATACCCTAGTATGAATGCATGCACCGGCTAAGTCGTTCAATGGTGGGCTTATTAGAGCGTTACAGAGGGTGTGATTAAAAGCTAGGCTAAGGTGTTGAAATGATTCAGGATTATAAAAAATTGCTTAAATTATAGGATACCACGAAAGTTTACTAGAGTCAATAGGTAATGCAGCGCGTCATTTGAAGATAAAAAAGAAGGCGTCGAATGACGCCCAGTGTTAAAGAAGCCTAGAAATTAGGCAGATTGTGTTTGATTAGTTTTAAGGCTGTTTATATAATCAATAAATTGTTTTAATACGACCTCTTTGCTACCTTTTAAGGCAAATTCTTTTTTGATTATAGCATAGGCAGAAACCCCACGACTATGCTTAAGTCCTAAGCATTCAAGTTTTAATGCATTCTTAAGCGTTAATAAACGGAACATGTTGATTTGCTGCGGCGTGTCAAGAACTATTGTTTTGTTTTGCGTCATTTTATATACTCGTTTCTGTTTACTTTAAGTAAACTGTTATTTGTTTATGAAATAAAGTGATGGATAAATACGCAAGTCTGCCTAAGCGTAAAGAATAGGCAAATTTTTCGTATCTATTTGAAATTACTAGTTTTTTCATGACTGTAGTGCTCCAAAAATGAATATAATCCAAAAAATGACCAAAGTCAACAACAAAGCTTCAAGAATAATGCGGTGAGTCATCATTGTGGGCTTAGGTTCAATGCTTTTCAAATAAGCCATATTTAGCTCACTTTTTAAGCGACTAGATCGACGTAATGCGTCATAGCTCATATAAACTCCTATTAGTTTAATGGAAATGCCCATTAACTGAGCACTTCGTTTAAACTAAGCCTAGTTTAGAATTCAAGGTTCAGACTAAACTTGACGCCGTTTAGTTCTGAGTAGTTATCTGCTGGATTTTCAAGCAATTGGTAGCCTTGACCTACAGCGTCAACGTGCCCAGATTGACAAGAATATAAGCGGCTAGACTTAACGCTTGATGTCAAGATTGAGTCTTGACCTAAGTCTTTGCCTAAAAGAATAGCATCTTCAATGAGGTTTAACGCATCGAGTTGATTGATGTTGTCGAATTGCATCATGCACGATTCTTCAGCAACACCACCATAAACGCCGTTTAGTTTATGCGCTGTAAAGTCTGACTGTAGTCTTGACTTTGCTAGGCTAACGAAAGTCTCAAAGCTTGCACAATGAAGCGTTGACTCATGTCGTGGCGCTTGCCAAGACATAAAGACAATGAGACTAGTCATCGGACTAGACTCGACACGGGATAGGATAGACTGGACTTGATTCATGTTTTCACTTTCTAGCTAGTCGATTAAATGATCTAGCTTGCTTCGTGAGTCTATAATATCAAAGCGTGACCGATTGTCAACTAGTCGATAAAAGAAATGCAATGCGTCAACTAATGCACCGAGTCGAGTAAATGAGAATGGTTATCAGGTAGATGGTGAAAAAAGAGGCATCAAATCTTACACCAATTCACAAACAAAATCAACTACTTACACTCTGCGTCATGAAAATAAATATCTTGACAATGCGATGCGTCACATGTTATACTACATCAAACGTCTAACGTTGACACGTTGCGTCATGCCCTATTGACTGGACTAGTTTTTTATGGTATAATTTACTTACGGCGAATGTACCCTAGTTGTGACGCACTGCGTTATGATGAGGGCATCACTCCATTATACCATATTTATTTAAGCTTGTCAAGCTCGTGACGCAAAGCATTATGGGTCACACTAGTTTTTGTTTGTCAATACGCACTGCGTTAAACGCTACAAGTCATGCCTATTATTTAAGCGGCACACTTATTGCAATAGCAAGATTCATGCCAATGCTGTGCTGTGTTATTGTGCAGGGTGGGGGGTAGGGGGACTTCGATACTGGGCAAAAGCTGGGGAGACTGTCACATACACCCACAGTCAAAAACATGGGACATTAACAAGTGATGACATCACAGGAGAAAACATGGGACAAGCCACAGGTCATTGCAAGCTCTGCCTAGAAGAGAAGGTTCAAGTCTACAGCGGTAGGCTCTCAAAGGGGGGTAACTACCTCTATGTTGACGACAAGGGTAGACTTTGGAAAGGCTCCGTATGCCCAGAGTGCCAAGCAAAGCGTAGAAAAGAGCAGAGGCAGAAGTCCAGCCTAAAGAGCGTAGAATAGGCTCTGCGCTGCGTTGTAGGTTAAAGCTTGACATAGAGACCCGTTTCGTGTATCATATAAGAATAAGCCTAATAGAAGGTTTAAGATAGGATAGCATGGGACACTTTAAGCTCACAAAGACTAAAGCTAAGTGGAGATACCTCAGTATAGAGTCTGAGTATTTCGCTTTAGAGGTGGGTCCATTGTATTTTATGGCGTGGCTAAATGTTCCGAACAAATGGTCGATTAGCTTTAATACCCACAAGGAACCTAGTGATAATAGCGTAATGACATGGGCTACTAGTTATGATTTTATGAAGTTTAGAATTACAAAAAGAAGAGGAGACAAACAATGACACTAAAAACAATGGTTGACCAGTTAAAGAAAGAGACTCTATCAGAGCCTTTAACTATGCTCAACAAAACAATAACAGAAGTACCCCCAGAGGGAATGGCACCAATTGAAGCAACGATTGTAACGCCATATAAGAAAAAGTACGACAATGCTATGGTCATGAAGATAGCTGCTGACCTACTAACAGCTAATGTCGCTAAACATGGGCTACCTGATAACACAGGACTAGGCACTATCATGTGCGCTAAGTCTATTCAGTTAGCTAAACAATTTATTGACGAAATGGGGTTATAATGACACCTGAAGTGTGGGCAGCACAAGCTGTCCGTAAACATGGACCAATTAACGCAGCTAAACTAGCGTCCAACAGTTCTGACGCTTGGTACAAACACGCTTACAATTGGATTGTCAAGCGCTATCCCCAAGCTAAGGTTAAGACAAGTGAAGTTAAGTAAGTTAATCCTGCTTATTGCTGGTACTTTAGTCATTAGTGGCACTGTACCAGAAAAGCCAATTAAAGTGGTTGTAACTAAAAACAATGTAACCTACACCATATATAAGGCGTTATAATGCAATATAGAATTAGAAAAGACAAACAGCATCACTACATCCCCGAAATGAGGGGGTGGTCTACTTTATGGTTGTGGCTCCAAGTACCTGATATTAGTGGGGTTTATAGCATAATGAGTCATAACTTGGGTAGATTCCGCGAAGAGAATGCTGAGAAGGTAATCCAGTATCACAAAGAATATGAAGCTAGAGTTGAGGAGATACGAAGTGTCAAATAAGATTGAACCTATAACGCTATCTTTTAGTTACGAAGATGGGGAGTCTTATCCCTCTTGTAATGTGGTAGATAAAATTAACGAATTGATTGTAGCCGTCAATTGTATTGAAGAACTTATATCTGGCGTCAGTAGTGTAAGTCGTGGCAAACCATGTGATTGTCGTAAGAAAACAATAAATTCTTGCGGTGAGGAAAAATGAGTGTAAAGATTGATAAACCCAAGAAGTTTAGTGAAGAGCCTGTGGTGAAAGAATTCCTAGATGGACTGGGGAGTCCAGTGCAGGAGTATTTCGAGGCTCAAAGTGATAAGTGGAAGCGAGAGTTTGATTCGCTAACTAAAGCAGATCAACGTAAGGTATTGGAATTTATGGAGTTTTTAGCTTCCAAAGCTCGTAAAAAGAAAAAGCTTGACAAATAGGCAAATAAGTTATATACTATAAATAGAGAGTAGTCCTTCTTTCCTATTCTCTAACTCCTTTCTGAGTTGAGCTACTAGATGGGTTCCCGTTTAGTAGCTCGTTTTTTTGAAAGAATTTAACAAGTTAAGGTAGAATATGAAACAGTTAGTTCACTTAAATTCGCATAGCCCAATTAGTTCGGATTATAGCCCGAATAATGGAGACGTGTAATTTAAGCTGACTATTAAAATTTTATAGGCTGCTTAATAAAAAGAGTAGCCTAACACTTGAACCCTTAAGTTAAGGTTACTTTGAAGAGTAAGTTTAATTTAGGGGTTTTTTATTTTTCAGGGGTTTGGTGTTAGTGGTAACATAGCGCTTTGTGAGAGCGAAGTCTAAGGGTTCGATTCCCTTGTCCCTGACCATTTTTAATTTATCTGCGTGTAGGCCCGTAATTTGGTAGCGGCCCCGTCTTGGAAACGGGTGGGAAGAACTGCCCCCTACAGGTTCAAGTCCTGTCTCGCAGACCATGTGTGAAAGGTAGATACGGTTGGCTACATCAGTCTGTAAAACTGAATCCTGTAATGGGACGCTGGGAGTTCAAATCTCTCTTCACACACCACTTTTATTTAATGGTCTTTTAGCTTAATGTAGAGCGCTACCCTGTCAAGGTAGAAGGTACGAGGTCAATTCTCGTAGGGACCGCCAAGTTTTATTGTGATGTAGCCAAGTTGGTAAGGCAGCGCACTGTTAATGCGCCTATCGGTGGTTCGAGTCCATCCATCACAGCCATTTTATAGAAGGTAAACTAGCGAGGAGCTGGCACTGTCTTGAAAACAGAGGGAACCGCAAGGTTTGGGTTTCGACTACTCTGCCTTCTGCCATTTTTGGAAGATTAACCGATTAGGTATCGGACTCGTTTGCTAAACGAAGTGGTGCTCAAGTGGGCATTGTGTTTCGAGTACACAGTCTTCCACCATTTATATTTTCTTCGAGCAACATGGACATACCTCTTCTGGGTAAATGTCGTGGGTTGTATCGCAAGCTTCACAGTAATGTGTACCTAAAGCTTTCTTTTTCTTATTATAGTATTGACCTTCTTCAAATAGCACTTCGTAAATACTGTTAAAGTAAACGTAGAAGACAATAAAGGTACTAAACAAAAAGAAAAAGGGTAAGAGCACTAAGCCCCACCCTATTTCAATTGTATTTAGCGCTATTTCTTTAGCTTTATATGCTGCCGACATACTTCGAGCTTACTTTCCATTTACCATTATCTGAATAGTTCTGGATGATGTGGTACTTTAAATACCGACTTAAGAACGACTCGATGTCTCGGTCAGTAGCCACTTTGTATGTGTGCTGTGCTGATCGCGGAATGCTAATATAAGCGCTTTGCTTCATATTAACAGCCTGAATATAATTAGAATTCATATACACAATTGTATATAAATCCTGATTATCGCTCCCAGTACCTCGCGGTCTGATTAGTTGTCCTACTTTAAACATAATTTTTCTCCTCTCGTTTAAATTAGTCTATGTAATTTTGACTATATAAAGTCATTGTGGGCAAGTGAAGTCCAGTTAAAATTCCACTAGCACTTGTGTCTAGGTCTATGCCGTAAACTTGACCTTTATTTATTTCTAACAATTCATGAAACTGATCGTTAGAAGTAATCTTGATTCCATTTTGGTATTGATGACAAAATAAAACTGGTTTACTTCTACTGTTGTGTCCGTAAATATTTATCTTGTTACCTATCTCTGGGTGAAAGCCAGCATGGGCATAACGATTCCAAAGAAGATTACCTCTACTTACGGGGTCTACTCCATCGTAAAAACCATTACCTCTACTTGTAAGCTGGTCAAGACTATGTGCGATAAACACTGGTGCGTGACTAAAAAAGAATTGGTCGTTTTGTAAGCACATGGGTCTAGCGTCTAACCAGTTAATATGATCGACGTTTATCTGCTGGATGTATGGTTTGTCTGGGTCAGTGATGTAAGAATGGATTGTTTGCATCCCCCCATTCATTAAGAACACCCCTTGATCGTATTTTCTTCGGTATCCTTCTACGCCAATTGTAGCTTTAAACCAATCTACAAACATTTCCCCATGATTGCTGTCAATACTATCCATTTTATCTGGATTGTCTATGATGTCTTGGATTAACTGATTAGTTCTTGGTCCTCTGTCGTTTAAGTCACCTAAGAATAAAGTAAATGCGTCTTCGGGCATTTGTTCTAAAAGGGCTTGTACTGTTAAATAGTTGCCCGCAGCATCACCGATAACATTAAGATTACTCTTCTTTAAGTTTTTGTTTAAAGCGCTGTGTAAGTCCTGCGTCTCCATATTTACTTATCCCTTCTAGGTTTATTTGCTCCCCTTGACTAAATTCAATATTAGCGTTAAGGTTTGCTTGAATTGTTTCTTGAAGTATTTTTACTTCAGCTTCTAAGGCTTTAATTCTCTCATCTTTTTGATAAGAAGTCAACATTTTTTGTTTAAAATAAGGAGAATTCTCAATATCTTTAATCACCGCGTAAAGTCCAGACTTAATAGCATCTTCACTAGCCGTCTCAAATCCTGAAGCGGTGATATATGGATAACTATAACGGTGTCTCATACTCAATTGTTGAGGTAAAACACTAATTACTAAATCCATTGCAGCAACGTCATGACAGTGATGCATCTGAACTCTAATATCTTTAAATACTTCTTGTAAACCGTAATATTCCAGAGTGTTTTGAACAACATAGTTACCTAATCTAGTAAAGGTACTGATGTCCTGTGATGCTTCGTAAAAACTTATCGCTGATTTTTTATTTGCCGCCATTTAAAATTCTTTCTCCATATTTAGTATTATAATTGAGTTTTTCAATAAAGTCAATTAAATCTTTATTTTTACGCTTATAGCCTAATTGTCCACAATAAGCTGCTAAAAAACTGGGGTCTGTTTGATTTATTGTCTGGGGCATACTATAACCACCGTCAATGCAACCTATAATATAACCGAGCTTACTATAGACTATTAAATCGTTTGGAACGTCGATAAACTCCCGCTTAAACGTTATAGCCGATAGCGTCAAGCTCAAAGCACATAAGATACTAACTAATATTTTCATTTTATCCCCTTTATTTTTAGTATACCAGTATTTATTGATTTTGTCAAGAAATTAACAAGTTAATGTTATAATGTCAAGTAGATTAGACGCCAATCAGGTTTTACCATTAGTATTAGACGAATCGACTCAACGACTTAGGGTTGACGCTAAAGTTAGCGCATCGGTATCAGATGTTGACGTTGTGATAGATGCCGTTGCCGGCGATAATATTGCTATTACTGACCCAGATAACGGAAATACGTTAAACGTTGAAGCCGATGGGTCGTTAAATGCTAATGTTGTAATAGACCGAAATGACCAAATTACGGTTTTTACTGGTGATGAGGCTAAAAAAATAGATGATACCTCAACGAATAAGATAACTTATGTTGGTGCGGCTGTTGTTGGAGCTAACGGCGCTTCGTCTGTTTGGAAGATTTTTAGAATAAATGAAACGTCAGGATTTTCAATTGAATATGCTGATGGTAATAGTAATTACGATAATATTTGGAATAATAGAACTAGTTTAACATATACTTAATAGGAGATTTAAAATATGGCAATTGTGGCATCGGATTGGTCAGTAGACCGACAAACGGGTAATATAAGATATATTGGGGCAGATCATGCTGGTGTTTCACCTAGTTATGCCACCGTTATTGAACTTCACAGATGGTTACAAGGGTTAGCCGATGACGCCGAATACACTGGCAATGATGAAGTCGATATTATCAATACCAACCCATCAAGTCGTTCAACTGATAACATCATCACACTTTTGGGTACTTATAATATAGACGATACTGCCGCAGAACATTTATATGATGGTTCTATTATTCAAGATGGTGGTGATGTCATCTATGACGGTATCGTGAACTTTGGTAATGCTGATGTTCAAATTCAAATTATCCAAAATGGTGCTGTTTTGGCTGACGACTGGTGGAATTTCTCTGGTGGTGGTTTAAATGCTGACTCAGCTCAAGGTATTTCGCATCGTTTTATGATTAAAACTCGTACCGCTGCTGCCGACATTGATGGTCGTCGTCTTATTGGTACTTCTCGAACATTCGGTAATACTTATTCTGAATTTAAAATCAATGGTACGTCTCGCGGTAATAACGTCTTGGCCCTATCAGACTCTACTGACTTGAACAATCAAACTGCTGTTGGTACTGTTGCTGGTTGGACTGCCATTACTAACACAACTGAAGGTTATGCAAACATCGACGTTGATAATGATGGTTCTGATGAATTCTTCTATTCGGAATGGAATAGAGATTCTTTCTCAATCAATCAACTTTATGAACGAATGAAATGGCTTTCTCGTGATGGTTCGTCGTCTACCCTTTACGGATTAAATGGTGAATTGTTCCGAGGTATTACCCATCAAATTGCTTTATCTGGAACTAACTCTGGAACATTCTCTGCTTTTGAAGCAGTTTCATGGTCTGGTGGTACGGGACAAATGCTTGCTATCGACAACCAAACTGCGTCTTCAGCAACTAAAATGTGGATTCAATTATTGACTGGTGTTGCTCCGACAAATACTCAACTAATTACAGGTGGTTCTTCTTCTGCAACAGCTACCGCGTCTGGTACAGCTTTAGAGCGTCCGATCTTTACACCTTTCTGTGGTGTTTCAACTGGTTCCGCGTTAATCGGTGCTTATGGTTTCGGCGTTGAATACGCTGACTTAGCTGCAACCGATACTCTTTTCGATTTAGATAACGCCGCAGTAAATCCACCAAATAACGTTACATTTACTGTTTCTGGTTTAGTTAACGGTGAAGATCGAGTTTTGGTTGGTCCGTGGGATGGTTCAGCGGTTGATGCCGATGGTAATCCAGAGATTGACTACAATCAATTTACTATTGCAACTACGGCATTAACTGGTGCAGCGGTTGCTTCTGTTACGGTAAATATCGCAATTCCATCAGATACTCCAGCTTCGGGAACAATTCGTATTTACACAAACAGTGGATTAAGTAGACGAATTCCTTATTCTAGTTGGTCTGGTTCTGTATTTACTTTTACATCAACTCAAGACTTTTCTGGTGATAATGCTTCAATAGGCAACAATGTATTCATTAGTTATATTGACACTTTAGCGTCTGGTACTTCCGCATCATTTACATCAGTATTTAATTCAACTAGACAATTAGTTGTTAAAGTTCGTGATGGTGGCGGTTCTCCAATTAAAGAATACATTTCAACAGGTACTTTAGGTTCAACAGGCGGGTCTGTTACAGCGATTAGAACTGTTGACACATAAGAGGTAATTCGTGGCTACAGTAACAAGCCAACTTACTCGGATTAACGATGCCGAGGGTGTCATTACTACAGCCAACATACCGTCTGGCGGTGGTGGCGCTGGTGCAAATACTGATATATTCTTACAAGGTGCTCAATCTTTAGGTCGCCGTCAAACTACAACAGGTGCGGCGGCTGGATTTGTTCTCGTTGATGCTGCGGATAATGATTGCTCTGCCGCTAGTGTTCATGTTGGGATTTGGTTCTGGGTTACTCAATATGCAATTATTGATGAATTAGTTTTAATCTTAGGTACAGGTACAGGTACGCCAACCAACTATGATGGACACAATTTTCCTTTTGCCACAGAATATCCCAATCTTGGTGGATGGGTTAGGTCTTGGATTGATGTATCTAGGACTCCTGACGTTACAGGTGGTACTGGGTTAAATGAAGCTGCCTTAAGAAGTTACGGCATACAAGTTTCTTTCTCAACAACTCCCGGCGGTACATCACCAAATTTAATTATAGACGCTGCCGATTTTACAAACGGTGGAGCCGCTTTACAATTAACTGGAACAAGTGGCGTCTGGTCTGACTTTACAACTGCTGACGAGAATACTACAAATCAATATGGTGTATTTCGTAATATTGGTGGTGTTTATACTTGTTTTGCTAGAGTACAACTAGGTACGGCATCATCTTTAGTTTTTAGTGATAGCAATAAAACGATAGTATTTCCGCAACAAAACTTAGTTGAAGATACTTTTATGGGTATCAATGTTGATCTGCAAAACGCGTCAACCGATGTTACATTAACAAATAATACATTTATTTCTTCTGGAACTAAAAAGGGTGATCTTGTAGTAACGGGAACAAGCGGAAGTCTTTTGTTAGACTCTTGTGCGTTTAACGGGTCTAGGATTGTTACTTTAACCTCTGGGTGTACTGCTGATTCCAGTTCTTTTAACTCGTGTGGATTATTGACTCAAGCTGGCTCATTATTGACTGGTTGTACGTTTAACGCCAGCACAAGTTCTGCTTCTGTTTTATCTACTGACCTAGATGATATTACTGATTGTACTTTTGTTAGTGATGGTTCTAACCATGCAGTAGAATTAACATCTTTAGGCACTGGAACTATGACTTGGGCTAATTTCTTATCAGGATATGCTGCATCTAATGGTTCAACTGGTAATGAGGCAATTTATGTTAATGTGGCTTCAGGTAGTTTAACTATAAACGTGTCTGCTGGATATGATACTCCTTCTATTAGAACTGCTGGGGCAACTGTTACTGTTGTTGCTGGTGCGGTAACTGTAGCGGTTAAAGCTGTTGACGCTGATGGTACGGCAATTCAAAACGCTAGAGTCTTATTGAGAGCTTCAAATGGTACAGGTCCATATCCTTTTGATGCAACAGTGACTATTACGAGGTCAGGTTCTACTGCAACCGTTTCACATACAAGTCATGGTTTACAAACTAATGATTATGTTCAAATTGTTGGAGCAGACCAACCAGAATACGATGGTGTAAAACTTATCACGGTTACTGGAGCAAATAGCTACACATATACCGTAAGTGGTAGTCCAGCAACACCAGCTACAGGAACAATTAAGTCAACTTTTGTTGCATTATATGGATTAACAGACGTTAACGGTAATGTAAGTACTAGTAGGGTTTATGCTGCCGATCAACCTGTTGTGGGTTGGGCTAGAAAATCAACATCAGCCCCTTATTATAAAGAAGGGTCTCTCGTTGGTGCGGTAGATTCTGCGTCTGGGTTTAGTTCAACAACCGTTATGATTAGTGACGAATAGAGGTAAAATGAGTGACGATAAATTGATAAAAGAAGTAGTACAGGCTAACCAAGAATTAGCTACTAGAAACAGTCAAGCTGCGGTTAAAACCGCCAATGAAACAAGAGAACAATTGATGACTAAAGTTCAAACTTTAGAGAGAACGGTTTCACTTTTGGTGACTCAAGTTTCACAATTAAATCAAAAATATAATTTATTACTATCTAGCAGATTTAATAAAGGTTCAACGTCAGAAAACGGTGAATAATAATGGCTCTTTCCGTAAATTGGAATACAGGGTTAATAACCTGTCCACAATCTGATTTAACTTTTGTTTCTGGTACTAAATATCAGATAACTGTTGACTATTTGTGGCAATTACTGAGAGACAGATCAGACGATGAAGACGCCTTAGCCTACCCAATTTTATTTACAAATACTCCACCAACAGCTTCGACTCCAAGAATTGTAGAAATAAATGCAGATTATTACACGTTTCAATTTGAAGACGGTAGTTATTCTGTTGACGTAATAAACGGAAATACAAATTTACGGGATGTAGAAGTCAAAAACACCGTTTCAATAGGCACAAATAATACTACTGGATTTATTAACCCCACGTTTTTAGAGGCTGGGCTTTTTGACGGTTGTGTTACGGTGGATTCATTAAATGGTGTTGCGTTAACTTCTAGTGGTTATACTCCTGATGGTGGTATAATTGGAACAAGGCAGACTCCCGTGAACAATATTCCAGACGCTCTTATTATTTGTGAAAATAGAAGTTTTAGGAAAGTTTGTATTCTTAGATCAATGACTGTTGGTTCTGGTGTTTCAGCCGAAGAATTCTCTTTCTATGGGGACCACCCTATTCATGTTACTATTACGGTTGAGGCCGCAGCTAATGTTACTAATTGTGAATTTACAAATTGTACTATTACTGGAACTCTGGATGGCGGTAATGTACTAGATAGTTGTGTTGTTGATGATATTGTTTACTTTAATGGTACAATAAAAAATTGCGGATTAAGCGGTACGGTAGAATTAGGTGGAAACACTCAAGCCGTTTTAGTTGATTGTTATTCTCAAGTCGCTGGCGGTGGTGCAAGTCAGTATCCTATAATTGATATGGGTGGGTCTGGTAATTCATTGGCGTTAAGAGATTATCACGGTGGAATTGGTTTAATAAATTATTCAGGTGGTGGCTCGGTATCTTTAGATATGTCCAGTGGTCGAGTTGTTTTAAATAACACGTTAACAGGTGGGACTATTTATATAAGAGGTATAACTATAATTGAAGGTTCTTCAGGTGGAACAACGGTTAACGTAACTGGGGTTTTAAGTAGAGATTTAATAGCTGAGTCGGTATGGAACAGTCAAATTGATTCTTTTCAAACTGAAGGAACGGTTGCATTTTATATAAAAAATAAAATATTAAGTGTTGCTAAATTTATAGGATTAAAATAACTTGACTTTTTAAGAAAAATAGGATATAATATTTATATGGATGAAAAGAAAATCAAAGAAAAGCACAAAAAACTAATCGCACAACTAGCTGAAATCTGTGAAGAATTAAATTGGCTTATTGTTATTCCACAAGAAGACACAACAACTGGTTTAATTATCGGAAATAAAGAATATGTTGATTATGCCGCACAAAGAGTCTATGACAGTAGATACGAAATCATAGACCCAATGCCTAAAAAACCTCAAGAAACTAATCCAATTAACGAACCAACTATTATCGTTGAACTTTCAGAAGAAGAATACGAAGAGTTTTTAGAGTCAGGTGAACTACCCGACTCGGTAACTGTTCCAGACAAGCCAACATATCATTAAAAACTGAATAACTTGTAAGCTTTTAAAAAAATTTGATTTAATTTTAAGTCTTTTTTTTGCTTTTAATTTACTGTCTTTATCTACAACTTGACTAAATTTTGCCATTTTCTTTATCCTTTTTATATTTTTCCAAACAACTCATCACCATAGTCAATCCAGCTAAATAACCAAGCCCACTTCTGTAGTATTGTGTGTTATTTGGTGCTTCTTGAACCACGATGTTGTGTCCCATATCTGGGTAAAACTCATCTTCTTTCATATCTTTTATATTAACTGGTACAATATTTGTTAAAACTTCTGGATTTGTGTATTCCATAGGTCTTTTTACAACGTCATCTATTGATGGTTCCATTAAATATGCCATACATTTTTGTAAGTATTCGTAATTACTAGGGTTTTTTAGCATTTCTGGGTAAGCATCAAACATTAAACCAGTAAAATACGCATTATACCAGTGTTTAGAAAGACTCCAAACGTAATACATTGGTATTTTCCAGAATAATTTACCAAGTTTTGAACCACTTAATTTAGATAAAACATATAATGAAATCAAACAATTGTGATCGTTGAAGTAACCACGTCTATTGTCAATATATGCTGTTGGAAAAATACTTAAAAGTCCTTGTCCGTGAATCCATAATAGCTTCCAATAAGCTTCTCTAGCTCTAGTGTTGTTACATTTTACGTCAGCGACTCTAAGTGCCGATAAAATGGTCAAGGCTTGCGCCCCAACGTTCTCAATACTAGGTTGCCACATACCTCGTTCTGACTTCATTAAGACCATTTCGGGTCTATTCTGTGCAGCAAGTAACGCTTCGTCATAAATTTGCTCTAAAATCGGCTCATCAGTCGGTCTGTTACCCTCAAGTAATGAATAATCATTGTCCAGAATGCCATCAATAAGCTGTTCAAATCTCTCTTTACCAATATCTGAGTCCATATTAAGCATAGCTAGATTTAAACCACATAACATGTCACCTGAAGTGCTGTTTGCATTGTAATAACCATTGGTCGTATATCCACGACAGAGGTATTTACCTTGAATATGACTAAATACACCCTTTTCTAAAGCAGGGTCGTTAGGTAATCCAAGCTTATAACGTAAAAAAGCGTAGGTAGCGTTGCGGCTACATTGATGATCTGTATTATGGTTTGTGCCATTTGCTATTTCTCCAAAAGGTACGCGATTTGCGTAGCATTTTAAGTGTCCATTGTCAATAATCGGAAGTTTGTTTAAGAGTTCGTCAACGTTAATCGTAAAATTTTTAGGATTTGGTTCACGGTTCTTAGAAACAAATTTATGTTTAATAATTTGATAAATACCAAGTCCACCAATTAACAATAATTTAAGCGGCAAAGTCATCCAGTTTAAGAAAAACCTTAATGTTTTCCATAACTTAGATGGTCTTGGGTTGAGTAATAATCTACTTAGGTTTAGCTTGATTTGATTTAACATTTCCTGTCATTTCCTTTAGACCCGTTTCAAGTCTTTGAATATTTTCCGTTTTAATAAAATTAACTTTTGTAATTTTTTTGTATTCTTTCTCTAACTCTTGTATTGCTGTTAGCACTAAAGCTAGTCTTTTTGGTTGTTTATGATTTAAGCAGTGAAACCCAACAATGAGTCCACCGAATAATTCTTCTTCTAACTGTTGTACTTGTTTTTGTATGGACATATTTCTCCTTTTCTATATTATATACGACTTTTTTACCTTTGTCAAGTAGATTAGAAGCCATTTTATCGACCATTTTAACAAGTTATGGTATGAAACAAAAACTAATCGACTATTTATTTGAACTATCATTACTTGGTGTGATGCTCCGATCTTTTATAGTAGGGGCTTCAATAAGTGATGCTTTAGTTATTATAACACTAATCCTAGCTATTGTCTATAAAAAAGATTTTCTTATTAAAAAGAAAGTGGACGACAAGGCTGAACTTGAGTCAAAAATACAAGAGTCTCAATCCTTATTGAAAACCGACATAGATATTCTTAAAAATGAGATTATGTCGCTTAAAATAGATAAAGGCTTTAAAATGACAAGTAATCCAATGCTTAAATCACCACAAATGGGTACAAATGAGCAAATCCGTAGATTCTAAAAGTATTTCTCAAATAGCTAAAGAGATTTTACCATCTTGGGAAGAAAGATATAATAATCTCTACAAAGAACTTCAAGAAAAAGAAGAAGAGATAAAAAAGCTTAAAGAAGCATTAAACAAAGCTATGATTTTTTCACCAATTAACGATGAAGAAGAAATAGCTCTATCTCAAATTCAAAAACTAAGAGATATAAGTCGAACTAGAACATTGACTTTAGAAGAAGTTAAAATATTAGATTATTTAGTTAAGAATAAACGTTTAGCTCAAGAACAAGTTACTACGATTAAGGGTGTAAAATCTGTTGCATCGGGTAAATCGAAAAATGATTTAATTAAGATCGTTTCACCAGCTAAAAAAGAGAAAAACAATGAGTAAAACACAAGGTCCATTAAGAATTAAGTTTGTAAAACATGCTCCAGATAAGCTAGTATCGCATCACATTTATAGTGATGGTAAAAAAATGGTAAAATTAACACTAAACCCAGTTAATATGGGTTGGGCTATTATAGATGCGGCAACTGGATACGTTTATGAGTCTGGTGGAAGCCACATTACTAATTTTGAAGTATTACAACGCAATGCAAAAAAAGCATTATCTAAATTTATAGGTATAAAATTTGAGCGAGAACAACGATCAGTCGGAAAATCAAAATAATACAGTAATCTCCGACGAAGAAATAAAAGAAGCTAGATTTAAGCTTTGGGAATTGGGTTGTCTTGAATGGAAGCTTACCCCAACTCAAATAAAAATCTACGAATTTTTTCATGGTAAAACTGATAAAGAGATAGTAATCAACGCTAGTCGTCGATTGGGTAAATCCTATTTGCTTGTTGTTATGGCTTTTGAGGAATGCTTAAAAAATCCAAACTCAGTTGTTAAATTTATTCAACCTCAAACAAACATGATTCGTACAAATATTCGCCCTATCTTTGATGAGTTAATTATGGACTGTCCAGCACATCTAATTCCAGTCTATAATACAAAAGACGATATTTATAAATTCCCGAATGGCTCTCAAATTCAATTAGCTGGAACCGATAATGGTCGATATATTAAACTTCGCGGTGGTAACTCTAATTTATGTTTGGTCGATGAGGCAGGATTCTGTTCTGACTTAGACCATATCATTGACTATGTATTGTCACCAACCACGATGTTAACTCAAGGTAGAATTATATTATCTTCTACCACACCACCTGAGCCTGACCATGCTTTTATTAAGCACATGGAAAAAGCCGAACTCGAAGGTCGTTACATTAAAAAAACAATTTATGATGCTTTAGAGGACGATAAAGAACTTGAAAAACCGCGAATAACTGAACGCGTTATTGGTGGAATTATCGCTTCACTTCAATCAAAAGGTGGAGCAAATAGTGATTCATTTAGAACAGAGTATCTATGTGAAGTTATTAGGGATTCTTCAAATTCGGTAATTCCAGAATTTACAGATGAAATTCAAAGAGATTGTTGTGTTGAGTGGCGAATGCCAGCTTTTTGCGATAAATACGTTTCTATGGATATTGGTGTTAGCGATTTAACCGTAATCCTATTTGGCTTTTATGATTTTGACAATGCAGTACTGGTTATTCAGGACGAGGTTGTTTTGAGTGGTCACGATGTTGGTGCTAAAAATGTTAGCACAAAAGTTAAGGAAAAAGAGGCAGCTCTTTGGACTAACGCTTTGACTGGTGAACAATCTGAAGCCTATAAACGAGTTGCAGATAATAATCTATTATTTCTAAACGACTTACGCAACCCACCATACTATTTAAATTTCATACCTACCGAAAAACATAATAAATCCGCATACTTAAACAAACTTCGCACAATGATTGCGGAACGTAGAGTGATTATTCACCCTCGTTGTATTGTAACAATTAACCATTTAAGTAAGGCTTCTTGGGATAAAGATAAAAAGGACTATAAACGTAGTTCTGACAATGGTCACTTTGATGCCGTAGATGCTTTAGCCTATTTAGTGCGTAATTTAGATGAAACCAGAAACCCATATCCTCGTGGGTTCCATTTTAATCGTTATGGCGAACGCGGTAACTATTTTATTAACCCTAACTATGTGGAATCACAGAATTCTACCCAAACAGTCTTTTCTTCCCTATTTAAGAAGAAAAATAACAAGTAAGGCTTGTATACAAAGGAATTTATGAGTAAAGTATCAAACGACAATAGTGTTTATTTTGTAAATAAGCCAGCATTAGAGCGAGCTGGGATTTTACTTCGCAAAGCCGACGATTGGTTCGGTTCAATGGAAACTTCTGGCTACCTAGACAAAATTAGGACACTGTGGCAAGCCTATCACGGAGCTTATTACGACGAATCTCATGGTATTAGCTTTGGTGGGGAACAAGGTGAATTAGTACAAGTTGGTGTAAACCATCTTAGAAATATCGCGTCAATCCTTCTCAACATGGTAACAGCAACCCGTCCGGCCATGCAAGCTAGAAGTATTAACACCGATTATAAATCACTAGTTCAAACAAAACTAGCTAATGGTTTGCTAGACTATTATATGCGCGACCATAAACTTGAAGAATATCTTAAAACTGCGGTAGAATATGCTCTAGTTTTGGGTTCAGGTTATATTAAAATGGAATGGAATGCAACTAGTGGTGAAGAGTTTGATTTTAACGAAGAATTAGGTGTTCCAATTAGAGAAGGTGACATCGAATTTTCTAATCTTTCTGTTTATGACGTTTATTTTGACATTCACCGAGAAAATAAAAATCACGATTGGGTTTTATGTCGATCATACAAAAATAGATTTGACGTAATTGCGAAATACCCTGAGTTTGCTGATGAAATTCTTAAATTAGAAACTAAAGATAAAATTGATAAATTTACTCGCATGGCTATCAGTATGGATGATACTGATTTAATTCCTATTTATGAATTTTTCCATAAAAGAACTGAAGCCGTACCAGAGGGAATGTATCAATTATTCCTTTCTGATAAAATCTCACTTTTAGAATCAGCAATGCCGTATCGTGATTTACCAGTATATTGTATTGCACCAAGTTACTATCTCGGCACAGCATTTCCATATACACCAATGTTTGATTTAATTGGTTTACAGGATGCATTAAATTCTTTATACTCAACAATCTTAACAAATCAAACTGCATTTGGTGTTCAAAACATTTTAGTACCAATGGGGTCAAATGTTAGCATTAGTCAGGTATCAAGCGGCTTAAATATTATTGAAGCAAATCAGGCTGCTGGTGAGATTAAACCGCTTAACTTAACTCAGACGCCTAAAGAAATATTTGAATACATCGGTATGTTAGAAAAGGCGATGGAAACTATTTCTGGCGTAAACTCTGTTTCGAGAGGTAATCCAGACCCAAATCTTCGCTCTGGTAATGCTTTAGCTTTAGTTCAATCAATGACTTTACAATATATTTCTGGACTACAGCAATCCTATGTTAACTTAGTTGAAGACATGGGAACTGGCATTATTAACGTATTAAAAGATCACGCTAATGTTCCAAGAGTAGCAACTATTGTTGGTAAAAATAATAGAACCGAGCTTAAAGAATTTAAAGGTGAAGATTTAAGTGCTGTTAACCGTGTGGTTGTAGATATTGGTAATCCTTTAGCTAGAACAACTGCGGGTCGCGTCGAAATGGCAGAACAATTACTTCAAATGAACGCAATTAAAACACCAGAGCAATACTTTATGGTTATTAACACTGGTCAGCTAGATACGATGACAGAATCAACTCAAGATAATCTATTTTTAATTAAAGAAGAAAATGAGAGACTTGTTGCTGGTAAACCTGTTATCGCGGTTTGGACTGATGAACATGCTATGCACATTAAAGAACATGCGTGTGTATTGTCAGACCCAGAATATCGCTTTAATCCACAATTAGTAGACGCGGTGAGTCAACATATTCAAGAACACGTTGATTTATTAACTAATACAAACCCTAATGTTTTAGGTATTTTAGGTCAACAAGCAATTCAACCAATGGGTCAACCACAACCAATGCCTAACGGTCAAGCTGTTGGTGTTCCTAGTGATATTCCCGTTGATGTTCCACCAGCAAACATGGACCCTAATGCGGTTTTAAATAATCCGACAAATCAAATGTTGGAACAACAAGGTTTACCGCCAATCAATTTAAACCTACCACAATTAGACCCACAACTATTACCCAATCCTGACATTCAACAAGCCACGATGGGTAACGTTAGAACAAACATATAAAAAATCTATCCCAATTAAGGGACGATAAAACAAAGGAAAAATATGGCAGAAGATAATATAATTGGACAAGTAGCTAGTGGTAATGCACCGCAACCAGCTTTGGACAATGCAAACCCAACAGATATTTCAGAAATCGAGAAACAAACAGTAAACGCTCTCGGTGCTGAAGATGATGGATTAGACGATTTAACCTTAGACGATGAAGCGTCGATTGATGCGGCAGCAAAGTCTGGTGACATCACTAAAAAAGAAGCACAAAGTTTAAAGAAAAAGCTTAAACTTAAAGTCGATGGACAAGAATTTGAAGAAGAAGTCGATTTAAACGACGAAGCGTATCTAGTTAAGGAACTTCAAAAGTCTAAAGCTTTTGATAAACGAATGCAAGAATATGCTGGCTTTAGAAAACAAGTCGAAGCTTTCATGAAAGAATTTAAAGAGAATCCAGAAGGATTGCTTGAGAAAATGGGAGCTAACGTTGATGAGCTTGCTGAAAAGCGTTTACGCCGAAGAGTTGAAGAAATGGAGAAATCTCCAGAACAACTTGAGCGCGAAAGAATGGCAAAGGAATTAGAAGACCTTAGAGCTGAAAAAAAGCGTATTCAAGAAGAAAAAGAACAGGCTGAAATGGAAAAATTGCGTAATCAACACGCAATGGAGCTTGAGCGAGACATTAAAACCGCTTTAGAAGAGTCTAATACCGTTTTACCTAAAAAAAGCCCACTTGTTATGCATCGAATTGGACAGGCGTTATTTTTAGCTATGAAAAATGGCTACCCTAACGTTAAAGTAAAAGATGTTATTCCAATTGTTGAAAAGCAATTTAAGCAAGAATTAAGTGACCTTTTTAGTGTAATGCCTGAAGACACAATTGAGGCTTTGGTTGGTAAAGAACCTTTACATAAATGGCGTAAATCGCTTATTGCGAAAAATAGAGCTAATAAAAACGCTCCAGAAGTACCAAATAAGCCTAGAATTGAAGATACTGGGTCTTCAAAACCGTCAGAATCAAAAGCTGAACCAAAAAGCTATAAGGATTATTTCAAATTTAACGTATAAGTTATCGAAATTTGAAGGGTTTTAACAAGTGTAAACAGAAAAAGATGATGCGTTGCATTATTGAGTATTTGCTGGACTTGTTCTACCCCTTCAGATGAATAAGTATCTTGTTAAAGAAACATAATTAAAACTATATCTTTAAACACTAAAAACAAACAAATATATAATAAAAGGAAAATAAAATGGCTGTTGCTAATAGTTATGGTAATCCCGCTGGTACAGTAGGAACCCTAAATGGTCTCTTCAAAGAAGTTTACGCTAAGGATTTAATCAACTTAATTCCAGACGGTGTTAAACTGTTAAACAAAATCCCATTCGCAAAACGTGATGCGTCTTTGGGTAACTTATATCACCAACCAGTAATTCTTGGTCATGAGCATGGTGTTACCTTCGCGGGTGCTACCGATGATGCTTTCACCCTGAATGCTGCTGTTGCTGGTTCAATCAAGGACGCACAAGTACAAGGTACTCAACTTGTATTACGTTCAGTTCTTGGTTTGGCTGCTGCTGCTCGTTCTATGAACGGTGGAGAAAAAGCATTCATGCAAGCTACTAAATTCTTAGTGGGTAACATGTTGCGTTCAGTAACCAAAAAATTAGAAATCGAAATGTTGTATGGTCAAGTTGGTTATGCTACTTTAGATGCAACCCTTGCTTCAGGTAACACTGTAATGACAATTCCTGATGCTGAATGGGCACCGGGCATTTGGGCTGGTTCTGAAGGTATGCCAATCGAAATTAAAGATGCTACTGGCGCTACTTCTCGTGGTACTGCTTCAGTTGCTTCAGTTGACTTCGCAGCTCGTACAGTGACTTTAGGTTCTGCGATTGCTGGTGTTGTTTCTACTGACGTTGTATGGCATTATGGTGCATACGGCAATGAATTTGCTGGTATCCACAAAATTATCACTAACACTGGTACTTTGTTCAACATCAATGCGTCTACTTACTCTTTATTTAAAGGTAACACATACGCTGCTGGTGGAGCACTTTCATTCGCTAAAATCCAAGACGCTATTGCTAAAGCAGTAGAAAAAGGATTAGACAATGACGTACTTGTTATCGTGAATCCTGCTGTTTGGGCAGACTTACTTACAGACCAAGCTGCTTTGCGTATGTATGATTCTTCATACAGTTCAGCACAAGCACAAAATGGTGCTAAAGAATTGAAGTTCTATGGTCAAAACGGTTCCGTTGAAATCATCCCTTCAATCTACTGTAAACAAGGTTTCGCTTATGTAATCTCTCCAGATGAAATGATGCGAATTGGTTCTACTGATGTTACCTTCCAACGTCCCGGCAAAGAAGGCGAGTTCTTCCGCGAACTTGAAAACAGCGCTGGTTACGAATTACGTTGCTACACTGACCAAGCATTATTCTGCTCGGCTCCAGCTAAAAACGTACTTATCACTGGTATCACTACATAGTAGATAAATAATATAAGCTAAATAGAGACCCCTAGCCTAAAAACTAGGGGTTTTCTTTTTGTTGTTGACGAACTCGATCTAAAAGTACTTCTTTAGGCCACACTTTCACTTTAATCCCATTAACTCTAATAATTTCTGGGTCATAACGTTTTGCCATTTCATTTACATCTTCTTCGGTCATTACGTTTGCTTGTGAATTTGGCACAAATCCTAGTAAATTAAATAAATACGTCAAAATTTTCATTTATTCCTCTTCTTCTTGCTCTGGCACTATTTCATCTTCGTCTAATTCTTTAGGTACTTCAGAATCGTCACGATCAATGCTGATAATAGGTCTTGCGTCTTCTTTTTCCATAAGAAAAATCATTTGCATTCTTCGACCTTTGTCTTTTAGTGATTCAATGACAAACTCGCCCGTTTCCTCGTTGAGTTGCACTCTCCTGTTAATATCCAAACTGTCAATTTGGGTTAACGGTAAAGTATACCGTTTTAATTCTGGTGAAATCATTTCTTTGTTTTGGGTGTAATACATATCTTTTGTAATAAACCCGATAAATGTAAGCATAAAGCTCCTTTCTTTTAAACCATTATATATTAACAAGTTACTAATGTCAAGGGGAAAATATGATTGATATAAAAGAATTATTAAAAGGTGTTAAATTTGAAGAACTAAGTCCAGAAATACAAGCTAACTTATTGAAATTACTGGAGATTATGAATAAGATTAGAGTGGCTTATGCTAAACCAATGATTGTTACTTCTGGATTAAGGTCTATGGCTGACCATTTGCGAATATACCGAGAAAAGGGTATTACCGACACTAGTCGTATACCAATGAAATCTAGGCATTTATTAGGTTTAGCTGTAGATATATACGACCCTAAAGGTGAGCTTAAAAAATGGATTATGGAGAATTTAAAGCTTATGGAAGAATTGGGCGTATACTTAGAGGACTTTTCGGCAACACCAACATGGGTACATTTTCAAATTGTTCCAACGGCTTCTGGTAAGCGGTTTTTTAAACCTTAATTAACAAGTTATAAAGATATAATAAGGAAAATTCATGCCTATTGCGCTTATAGTCAACGGTAACACATACAACTATCCAGTTGCAGGGGAAGACCCTCAGTGGGGTGATGAAGCGTCAGCTTGGGCTGAAGCGGTCACAGACACTTTAGCTTCTTTAGCTGGTAGTGATGATATTTTAACCACCGATGCAACAATATCTAATAATATCTCGGTAGAGACTGATGTAAACGGTCTTTTATTTAATACTGCAACAATTCGTTCTGCGGTAATAAATTATGCAATCCGTAGGACATCAACATTAAACCCCAGCGGCGTTATTGAGAATGGTTTAATAGAATTGGTATATGACAATAATGCTTCTAGTGGTAATAAATGGTTGATGACAATTCACTCAAATGGTAACGCTCAGGTTTCTTTATCAATTACTGACGCAGGACAGGTCCAGTATAAATCTAGTGACATTGACTCTGCTGGGTATAACGGAACAATAACATTTAACGCTAAAGTATTTAATCAATAAAGGAATATATAAATGGCTTTTTCTGCTTGGAAAATAATCAAATCATTGTTGATTAGTGAAGAAAATACATTAACGCCAAAACAATTAGAAATTGTTCCCGGCGGTACTGCTTCAACTAAAACAACAGTTCAAGGTTCACAAACAACAAATAGAACAATAACTTTACCAGACGCAACAGACACCTTAGTCGGCAAAGCTACTGTTGACACCCTGACTAATAAAACCTTCGATGCCGATGGTGCTGGTAATAGCATCACTAATATTGAAAATGCCGACATTAAGGCCGCTGCCGCAATTGATGCTACAAAAATAGCTAACGGTTCAGTAGATAATACTGAGTTTCAATACTTAAACGGTGTTGGGTCTCAAGTGGTTGGTATTTCTGATGTAAACACATTAACAAATAAAACTATTGATGCAGATTTAAATACAATTAGTAATATTGAAAATGCTGATATTAAAGCCGCTGCTGCTATAGATGCAACCAAAATTGCAAATGGTACAGTTGATAACACTGAATTTCAAAGATTGAATGGTGTAGGTTCACAAGTCGTTGGTATCTCAGATACTAATACTTTAACTAATAAAACAATTGATGCCGATTTAAACACTATTACAAATATTGAGAATGCTGATATTAAAGCTGGTGCAGCAATTGACGCAAGTAAGATTGCTAATGGTACTATAAGTAATACTGAATTTCAACAATTAAATGGAATTGGCTCACAAGCTGTTGGTATTTCTGACGCAAATATTTTAACTAATAAAGATATTGACGGTGGTACAGCATCTAATACTAATCGTATAACTTTACCTAAAGATACCTTAACTAACCTTATCGCGTTAACTCGTAAACAAGGTACTTTGGTACATGACACTACTGGAAATAAACCATATTACGATAATGGTACTAGTTTAGTTGCAATCGGTTCTGGTTCAGGAAATGCAACAAATTTTATCACAAATGCCGATGCCGAAACTGACACAACTGGTTGGTCTACTTACGCTGATGCTGCTGGAACTCGTCCTGTCGATGGAACTGGTGGTTCGGCTAACATTACTTGGACTCGATCAACTTCTTCACCTTTAAACGGTGCTGCTGAGTTTTTATTTACTAAAGATGCCGCAAATCGTCAAGGTCAAGGCGTGTCTTATGCCTTTTCTATTCCATTAGAACATAGAGCAAAAGCCTTAAGTATTGTAGTTCCTTATATGGTTAAAAGTGGTACTTTTACCGCAGGAACAAGTACTACTGATTCTGATTTGATTATTTACGCATACGATGTTACTAATTCAAGATTAGTTGAACCATCTAGCATTAAATTGTTATCTAATAGCTCTTCAATTCCAGATTTGCTTCGAGCACAAATTCAATTTGACTCAACTTGTACTTCAGCTAGATTTATTATCCACTGTGCTTCAACATCAGCCAGCGCGTTTACGGTTGGGTTTGATGATATTTATGTTGGTCCTTCTGAATACGTTTACGGCACTCCAGTAACGGACCCAGTTGCTTTTACTCCAACGTTGACGAATATACCAAGTACTTCGGTAAATATTGCTTTATGGCATAGAGTTGGTAGAATATTAAAAGTTCGTGGTCGTATTGAATTAAGTGGTGCGATTACTGGCGACATTGCCATAGGAATTCCAAGCGGTTTAACTATTGATAATTCTAGTACAACTGGTACAATTGGTGGCGAAGCAACTTTAGTTAATGGTAAATGGAATTATTTAGACGCTTCTGATTCTGGTCGAGTTTATTCTAGTGCTGGTGCTACTTATAACTATGGTGCTTTAAGGGTAAGATACCGAGATACTACAACGGTAACTCTGGGTATGAATTTTTACTTAACTAATGCGTCACAACCTATAACTTGGGCCACTGGCGATCAAATATTTTATGAATATGAAGTACCTATTGTTGGTTGGTCTTCTAGTGTTCAAATGTCAGATCAAACTGATAGTAGAATTGTTTCAGCTCGATATGAAACAAACGCGGCACAATCTATTCCAAATAATAGCGCAACAATTATTGATTTTGGTACAAAAACAATAGATACGCATAGTGCTGTAACCACTGGTGCTTCTTGGAAATATACAGCACAAGTTGCTGGTAAATATAGAGTTAGTTGTAAAATTTTATTTACATCTGGTGGGGGTTGGGTTGCTGGCGAGCTAGTAGATTTAATGCTCTATAAAAACGGAACAAAATATTCAGACTTAGGTAACACCATTTCTCAAACCACACATAGCACTTTTGTTGCAGTTGGTGGTTCTGATGTTATTGATTTAAATGTCGGCGACTATATTGATGTTAGAGTGAGTCAAAATTCTGGAGCATCTTTAGCGTTAAACGCTAATGTGCAAAATAATAATGTCGCTATTGATCGAATTTCTGGTCCGAATCAAATTGCTGCTAATGAATTGGTTTCTGCTAGAATTTACGCAGCGGCTAATTTAACGGGAGTAAACCCTAATAACAGCTCAGTTAAAATTGCGTTTGATACTAAAGACCATGATTCTCACGGAGCATTTGATACTGTGGCAAAACGATATAATATTCCGGTTGCAGGAATTTACAATATAGATGCTAATTTGTTATTTCAATCTACTAACGTATTGGCTAATAATTATATTTGTGGTATTTATAAAAATGGGGCAATTGCAGCTTGGGTAAATATTGACACACCTACAGCCACTACACAATTTGGTTTATCTGGTTCAACTAAACTAAGACTCGTTGCCGGTGATTATATTGAAATTTATTTATTTGGGACTGGTAATAACTCGGCTAGTACTTTGACGGTAACAGGTGGTATAGCATTTTCTAGTTTTGCAATTTCAAGGGCTGGTTTATAATGGCTAATAGTACTAAAAACTTAACTAGGCTTGATGGTAATCAAGTATTACAGTCAGCATACAATCCCGAAGATACAACGGTTTCAGTTAACGGATTTATTGTTGGTGCCGTTGGTCGTAGGGTTGATATTTCCGCAGTTGGTGCCGTTGAAACATACACTTTTTCTGAAAATGGAACAACGCTTTACGTTTTAACTTTAACTTATACTGACATAAGTAGAACGGTTCTCCAGTCGGCTGAAAGAACTGCTTAAAGGGAATTATAATGGGTATTAAATTTAACCCGCTACTATATAGTGGCTTTCAATTTGACCTTTCTGGTGCTCCATATTTTGCTGACCCTGTGGCAACCGAAGCTGATTTACCAATTCCAGACACAAACGGTGCTGTTCGTGCCGTATTAAGCACCCATGAATTATACATTTGGGACGATGTTAACGGTTATTGGAAAAATTTAGGAATAAAACTTGAAGGTTCTTTTGGTAGTACACCAAATGACGAAGGTATATCAATTCTTGAAATACAAAACGGCGATAGCGTATTAGAACACCTAATTCAATTACAACCCGCCGATGTATCTCATCCCGGTTCAGTATCTATAGTTGCACAAGAATTTGGCGGCGATAAAACTTTCAACGATGATGTTATTGTTGAAGGTGTAACTTATTCTAATGATTTAGATAGCAGAACTGCTGGTGGTACGTTAGCATTAGGAGCAAGTAATGCTTCAATAATAAATATTGGTCGGTCTGGGGCAACAGTTAATGTCATAGGCACAACTAATAATATTAACGTAACTAATTATAACGTAACCGATAAGAATTTAACGATAAATGATGGTGGTAGTGTTGGTTCAGCTTCGGACGCTGGTGTTGAAGTCGAAGAAAATGCGGTAATTACAGCATATATAAAAACATCAGGTGATAGAAATAGTTGGAGATTAAAATCACCAGCATTAGATGGTGAAATGTTATTTACACCAAGTTCAAGTGCGTTTAATAATGTTTGGGCTTCCAGTGTTTTAAGTGCAACTAGAACATATACTTTACCTGACATCAGCGGAACATTAGTTCTTACTGAGGGTAATCAAACCATAAATGGAGATAAAACTCTTTCTGGTACAACCAATCTATCGGCATTGACAGCATCTACCCCATTAAAATTAGATGCATCTAAAAATATTATATCATCGGATATAGATTTAACAACTGACGTTACCGCAATATTACCTATCGCAAATGGTGGAACTAATTCCAATACAGCATTAAACAATAATAGAGTGATGCGTTCTAGTGGTGGAGCAATTGTTGAAGCAAGCGCTATTACCGCAGATAGAGCTTTAATTTCTGACGCTAACGGAATTCCAACGCATAGTGTTACTACAAATACCGAATTATCTTATGTTAACGGTGTAACTAGTGCAATTCAAACCCAATTAAATAATAAACAACCATTAGATTCGACTTTGACCGCACTTGCTGCATATAATACTAATGGATTATTAACTCAAACCGCTGCCGATACATTTACTGGTAGATCAATTGCTGGTGGTACTGGTGTATCAATAACTAATGGTGATGGTGTTGCTGGAAACCCAACGGTTTCATTAGATTCAACTCTTGTTTCATTGGCTGGTTATAACACTAATGGTCTTTTAACTCAAACAGCAGCAGACACCTTTGTCGGTAGAACAATTACTGCGGGTACTGGAATATCAGTGTCTAACGGTGATGGTGTTTCGGGAAATCCTACGATAACTAACCAGTCTTTTGTAACGGGAGATTTGGTCCAGACAACATTTTCAGGCGCTAATAATCAGATTGCAGCTTCAGATGTTACTGGATTTGCTTTTAGTAACGCATCGGTTAGATCATTTGATGCTTTAGTTAGCGTTACAGTTGACGCAACTAGTGATTTATTTGAGGTATTTAAAATAAGTGCAGTTCAGCGTGGGGCTGACTGGCAAATGAGTCAATCATCAAGTGGTGATACTTCAGGGGTTGTTTTTAGTATAACAAATTCTGGACAAGTTCAGTACATTAGCTCTAACTATGCTGGATTTAGTTCTTTAACAATGAAAATTAGAGCTGACGTAACTAGCGTATAAAGGATATAAAATTATGGCAAGAAGTAGACTAGACCCAGTGCAAATGCAACAAATGGCGTTTGATGAAGATTTAGGAGCATCAAGAGTTCACCTAGTTGATGCAGACATTGCAATTGAATTAGCGGCAGAAGACGGAGATAGTGTCATCACTAAAGTCCAGTCTGAGGTAATCCCAGTTAGTGACGAACAAGTTTTAGACTTATCTATGTATACAAAAGTATGTTTAATTGGTGCAAATCAAGCCCATCTAAAATTAGTGGTTGACAATAAAGAAATTTTAGTTTATACTATAGATAAGGGTGTAATTAAAGATATTATTTTAACCAATGTTAAGATTAAGCTAATTGACCCAGAAGAACAAGCGTACCTATTGGTGCAATAAGGAAAGATAATGGGAAGAATAGCGGCTGGAAGAAGTTTAAATCGAGAGCGAATACAAAAAGAGACTACAGTTAAAGAGGTGGTTAAAAGCCTAGATGCTTTAATGATAGAGCAAGTTGTAGTACCTCAAGTAATTGAAACTCGAATCGTTGAAAAAATAGCTTTAGACGAAAGTAAATTAAACGAGTTAAAATACCATTTTGACCATAACGTAAATCAATTACAGAGCCAAATCGACCATAAGAATGAAGATATTAAAGACCTTTTTTATGGACTTCAAGATAGCGTTACTAAGCTTAATTTAGAAAAAGCTGACAAAGATGCCGCAAATAAAGCGGTTAATGAAATGCGTATTTTTCAAGAATTAGCGCAAGAGCAATTAACTAGTGCCTTAAAACGCGTTAAAACACTCGAAGAGCGCCCAGAAAGCGTTAAAATTGACACAGTATATAAAACCCCTAACTGGGTAAAATACGCGTTTATAGGTCAAATGGTGCTTTCTATTGCATTATATATGTTAAAATAACAAGTTATAGACATAAAGGGGAATAATCGTGGTTAAAGATTTAGAAAAACTTATCATGCAAGGTGGGGATGAACCAGAGTCAATGGAAATGGATAAACCAATGGACTCTAAAGTAAACGGCATGTCAAAGCAGGACATTATGGCAAAAATGGATGTAATCCGTGAATTGCTTGAAGAAATGCAATCTGCTTTAGGTGGACAAGTTAAGGGTGGCATGGAAGAATTACTTGCTTCAATGAGTCCAGAAGGTGAAATGCAAAAAGTCACCGTAGCTGCACCAAACGAAGAGTCACTTAAAGCTGGTCTTGAAATGGCTGAAGAAGTTGTTCCAGATGAAGAAGATTCAGAGGAAAAGCCAGAAATGCCAAAAGAAAAAGAAGACGAAGAGGAAGACGATTCTCTTTTCGGTAAGAAAAAAGATAAATCTAAATTTTTCTAATTGATTTTCCTCAGTTAGAATATAGAGGAAAACAATGAGCAAGTTCTACTATACATCAGACGACTTACTGGCATCCATAAAACGTCGAGTTTTAGTTCCAGAAAATCAGTCTACATTTTCAGAGCAAGATTTTTTAGACATAGCAACAGAGGAAATGAACGTTGGTTTAGTTCCTCTAGTTATGCAAATGAATGAAGATTACTATCTTTATAATATAGATATTCCATTAGTCTCTGGTAAAACAAAATACGACATTCCTTATAGAGCAATTGGTAACAAACTTCGTGATGTTACAATGGTTGATTCTAATGGTTCGGTTCGAGAAATGACTAGAATAGGTGTTGGTGATCTACCAAACTATAATTCTGGTGGTTCTCAAAATATTTATTTATTCTATATAGCAAACAATCAAATCTGTTTAGCTCCAGACACAATTAACACAAATTATCCTTCAGGTTTAGTTTTAAGAGCAACAATTTATCTTAGACCTAACGCACTAGTTCCTTCAGATGAAGTTGCCGTAATCACAGCTATAGATAGAACTACTGGTGTTATTACGGTTAGTTCTGTTCCGACTGGATTTAGTATAACAAATGAAATTGATTTTGTCAAGTACAAATCTCCTCATAAAATTTTAAGCTACGATTTAATGCCAACCTCAATTGACTCGACTTTAAATACAATTACGTTTGATGTTTCAGATATTCCAGACGATTTAGAAGTCAATGATAGGATTTGTTTAGCTACTGAAACCGATATTCCACAACTACCTTCAGATTTACATGTTATATTAGCACATAGAACTGCAATTAAATTATTGGAAGCTTTGGGTGATGTAGAAGGTTCACAGGTTGCAACAGCTAAATTAAGTGAAATGCAATCAAATGCTTCGGTTTTAATCAGTAATCGAGTTGATGACGCGCCTAAAAAAGTGGTTAATCATCATGGAACTTTAAGGAATGGATTAGTTCGCAGTAGATTTAAAAGGTGGTAATAATGAAAAGATTTAAAAAACTAATAGATGAAAATGCAGTTACTCCAGCGGGACTTAATGAAAATTTATTAGCTAATAAGGGTGATATGGTTGAAGCTGCCAGAAAGGGAGCTAATTATGCTTCAGACGATGAAATGCGTACTTCATTGTATAATGCAGACCCATATTCAATGGATAATGAAGTCGATGGTTATTGGGCACACAGTGACGCGGTAAATTTAAATCCAAATAGTTTAGTTGGTTCAAAAATTAAATTTAATCCAACACATAGAGATGAGTCAGAAAAATTGTTAGAAATGATTGGAAAATTAGAGCAATTACCAAGTAAAGATTCTGCTATTGCTGCGTTAAATTCACCAATCGGCCCTAGCTTAGTACAAGGTAATCTTAGAGAAGATAACAGATACTATAATAAAAGTGAAGACATTGATTTGAAAAATAAACTAAAAGAAGAAGCTTTAATTAAATTTATACAAAGTTTAACAGAATTTAAAAAATAATGCCTAGATTTTCAAGACTTCTCGACGATGGTGCATCTAATAGTACAATAGAGCAAAGAGCTATTGACGAAAAAACTTACCCTGAAAATAACCCAAGAAACGCACTAATTAACTCAACACTCGGTAAAGCTGCTAAAACTATTGACCCATACAGCGGTCAAGCTGATGAGCTATTAAACTTACTTAGATTATCACAAGCCGACATTAACGACAGTAACTTATCTCTTGACCCTAACAGTCCTGAAGCACAAGAGCGCATGCTAGACATGGCTATGTCTGTTCCAGCTTTGGGTATGACTAGAACCGTTAAAGAAATGATTAAAAAATTTGGTCCAGAAGTGGGTGAAATTATTGGTAAAGAGCTTGAACGCAAGGCTGCTAACATTTATGGTTCAGCACACAATGACCCCCACTTAAGTAGGGCTATTACTAAAACGGGTCAATTGCAAAGAAATTTTTCATCAGATGGACCAGAAGAAGCTATGCTGGACGCGCAGAAGGCATTAGGTGGGGGAAGATTGGGTGAAAGCCTTGAGCACATAGGCGATTTACCCTTTACTATGACTGGCACATGGGGCAATAACGGTAATCGTCTTTTGTCTGAAGTAGCAAGAATGAAACCATTTGATATAGATCGAGCTGTCGGTAAAGTTAAAGGCGGTAATGGGCTACCAAATTTAATACAAAAAGATTATGGTTCTTTAG
>JACCDR012698856.1_pt1 | contig 47532 bp, 66 predicted proteins | sample 7446431 | NCBI WGS metagenome assembly JACCDR01 (sample SAMN15323443, study PRJNA562643) | freshwater metagenome | isolation source: river surface water | place: USA:Blue River Watershed | collected 2017-08-17 | reverse complement strand
TGCCGCAACGCATGCGCTTAAGTGCATCGCTCACACCATATCCAGACCCTCCAGGAACTATCTCATATACTAGTGACATTACTCTTTTTCTCCGCGCGTTTCCGTTGTTTGTAAGCCACTGTCTTTTTTGTGTTGCAGGTCTTGCACTCTCGTTCTCTCCCGTGGCTAGCGCCCTTTTTACGTATAAAGTCGTCAGGAGCTTTCACAACATGGCATACGCGACACTCGTTTGGCCCCGCAGGGTTAAACTTAACTTGCCCCTTGCGAGCTTTTACACGTGCGCAGTTATCACTTAGAGGTATTACACGCATGTTACTCAGTTCGTAATGTCCATCCGAATCTATCCGGTCGACAGAACTTCCGGAAAAGTCCTTAGGCATAAACCACGAGATGAACTCCTCTCTGGATACTAGGACTTTGACGTGCGCATATCTCTGTAGGGTCGCACACCTTTGCACCATAGCATAGTACCTTCGGTTTGCCCTGAATCGTGAGCCTATTATCTTTGACTGTTTCCGCTCCCATTCTTTCTTATATGCGCTTCTCTTCTGTCTCGACCCGTTGCCGCTGCCCCCGGGCTCTATCTTGTATGTTAGGGACATGTAACAATCTCTTCAATAAAGTATTGCAAGTTCACCGGGTTCGGCGCGGCATCCAAGCGCGCTTTGGCGTTCTCCGCCCCAGTGAGTGTCCGGTGGACGGAATAAACTAGTGGGAATGTTTCATGAACTTCCCACAAAATCCAAACAGAAAAATTACCCATCTTGGTCCCTCAAACTTTCTCTGAACTCAATCATGCGCGCCTCAGCAATCAACTGGAATGTGCTTAGGCCGCACTCGCACTTAATGCTACCGTCTACACAACGGCTGTCTCTGTGGGTTGCATAATTGCGGATGATTTCGGCGCAACTTTCAAGCGCCCTTTGGGCGAGCATATTGCTCTCGGTAAACTGTTTGGCGGAACGTATCATAGGGCCTCCGATGGCCACACTACCACCGCAAGCAGCCGTGCGCACCAAAAAAGCGCCTAAAAACCGAAATCTGGGAGGGCGGCGGCATGCTGTTGGGAGGCGGCCCACATGGCGTCAAACTGTGCTTCTGTCATTTCGCCGCCCAGGATATCCTGCGCAACTGTCGCGGCATCTTCGTCGCCATATATCGCCGCATTATCAATGAGCTTCTGTTTGAGCAGATATGCCATCCGCTCTTGGCGGGAGCCCGCCGGCGCAATGAACGATATCGTGACGTCCTTGTGCGGCGAACCCAAGCGCACGATGCGCCCAATTGCCTGAACCAATTTCCCGGGGGACCAAACCAGCTCCAGGAAGCATGCGCGCTGATACACTTGCATGCCGTCGAGCCCTTCCCCTATGCTGTCCACCGTGCAAACCAGCGATGTCCCCTTTTGGATGGCCTCATCAATGGTTTTAAGGCGCTTCTTTACGGTTTGGCCCCCATGCACCCATGGGAGGTGGTGTTCCTGCGCAAACTTCTCCGCTGACGCCCTCTCCCATGTGAAGTAGAGGGTTTGCGCGGTGTAATTGAGCGCGGGTTCCAGGGTGTACGTGATGTCCGGCAAATCAAGGATGTTGGTAGCGCTCTCAAGGCACATGTGCTGCGCAATGTAATCCTTGAATTCCTCCCGCACTTCCTTCTTGAGTTTCCCGGGTGACGGCACGCCCTCCCAATAAGAGCATACCGTCCAGTAATCAATGAACCGGGACCATGAGCCGGCAACGCGGTACCCGTACAGCAACCAAAGAGGGTACCAAATGTCCGCAGGGCGGTTAGGGCTCGGCGTTGCGCTGAGCATTAGGACGTACGTTGCCCGCTGCGTAAACGTCGGCATAAGTTTGCTAATGCCGCTCTTTCGGTTTTTCAGGTGATGGGCCTCATCGCAAACTACGACATCGTACTTTGTTTGCGTGAGGTTCTTGAGCGTTTTGTAGCTTTTCACCTCCGCAGTGAGGCCATGCTTTTGCAGCTCCTTCTTCCATTGCGGAACTACCTTCGCGGGGCATACTATGAGCGCGCTCAATGGGGTTACGGTAGCCTGGAGGGCCTTCAGCCCCATGAGCGCAACCAGGGTTTTGCCTGACCCCGTAGGGTACGCAACATAAGTGCGGCGCTCCTTCACCCAGCGCTCTATCGCCCGTACTTGATAATCCTTAAGTATCAATGGGAGTCTCCCTCTTGCCCATCGTCCCCATCAACCAGCGCCATAAACGCGCTCTCAAACTCTCGGATGTATGCGCTCAGGGCCGCCAAGTCCTCACGCGTGTTGTCCGCTAACAGAGGGCGCTCTGAAGCCATGCATGCCGCCGTGGTGGCAACCATAAATTGGTCCGCAATGTTGAGGGCCGTGGCGTTCTCTGATTCCTTCGGAGCGTCGACGTAAACTTGCTCGCACAGGATGCGGGCGGCGTGCAGATAAAGCACGGCCAGCGCCTGTTTATCGGTGGTGGTGAGCTCCGGGGCGGTCATTTGCGCGAGCAGAGTATGGTAATTCAGGTGCATAATCATTAGGAAATCCTTTGCTGGGCGAGCATGTAAAAGTTGGAAGTGAAAACGCCGTAGCGGAGCAGCATCAATTGCGCGTGGGAGAAACTGGTGCCGGTGCGCAGGGCAATGGAACCCGAGGATTCAACCTTGAACAGGTTGCGCTTGACCATGCTGTCCCATGTTTGGGATGAGCTCTCCATAACGTTGATATACGCCATGCTGTCGTCATTGTCGTACATTCCTTTGTAGGGGTTTGGGGGCGTCATTTATCTCTCCATTCCAGGTCGCAGCGTACCATGATGTTATCTTGGGCCTCTTGGTTATACTCTTCTGTTATGGTCCATTGCAGCTTAAATTCTTTTTGGGCGGCATTTTTGTTCCTCACTGTTAGCGGTATGGGGAGGCCCTCTTGTGTGGGGCGCAGCGCTAAATGCGTGTCGTAAGCGCCTGAAAGTACGCTACTTCCACGAATTTCCTGGTCGATATCCATCTTAAGGTTCGCTTGGAGTTTTTTCGTGTGTGCCACAATACATACCGCCATCCCTCTGCGTTGCATCTCGGCAACCGCCTGCATGCAAACCAACGACGCTTCCGTACCGTCGGCATCATCCGGCCCCACCTTGCTAAAGGGGTCAAGAATTACCAGGTCTGGTTTCACATCATCACACCACGTTAAAAGTTGCTCCATATGCTCTGGGAGGAACAACCGCAAACCCGTCATAAACCCTACATAGAAATTATCATCAATGCTTTCTGGTGCGATGCCGAGGCTGGCGCAGTGGGCAAGTAATTGGTTCTTCTCATCAACCTTCGTTCCCTCTTCACTGACGCATAGTACACGCCCTTGCATTGTAGGCTCCAGAAGCCCATCCGTCCTGTTAGCGCTGACGCACAGGCCTAGCCGCTTGGTTAGCATGGATTTCCGCGCCAGCTTTGGCGGACCGCTAATCAGCGTGTAACCACGCTTTTTAACTAGCCCTCTAACTAGCCAGCTAACAGGGTCTTCCTCTTCTTTTAGGAAGTCTGTGAATTTCAGGGGCTCGAATATCATGCTGCCCTTTTCTTTCTCCCCTGTCGCCCCTTTGCCACCATATCCTCCATATTTTGCTTGCGTGTACCTAACCAGAGGTGGCTAGGGTTAATGCAAGCACGATTATCGCAGGCATGACATACATCTAACTCTCTAGGGATACTACCATGGATGGCAGAGTACACTGCCCTGTGAGCTAGGTACTTTTTGTTGTCGAAAGCAATAGCCCCATACCCATTACCGTAGCGCATTGTTTTTGGTATTTCCCAACAAACATGACCGTCTTTCTGCAATTCTTTTAGCCAAAATACTACTCTCTGTGTCAGGGTGGTGTTGTCTGCCCAAGAGTCCTCAGGGAACCCTCGGTAAGCTCTTTGGTAATGTTTGTTACACTTCCCCTTGCATACCTTTTTGAGGGTGCAACCCTCTACTGAGCATAAAGTGCTAGAATTCTTCATCAAATTTCACCTCCCCTGAAACACCAACCTGGTAACTGGACACGCGCCGCTCAAAGAAATTCTCTAGGGACTGCATCCCTTGATGCTCCATAAAAGGAAAAGGGTTTTTGGAGTTGTAGAACTTTGGAATCCCTAAGCGTTGCAACCTGATGTCTGCTACATACTCAAGATATTGTCGCATGTCTTTCGGTGTTAGGCCAACAACACCGCCCTGCAGGGCGTCCTTAGCAAATTCAGACTCGAGGTCTACCGCCTCCGTCACCATTTCCAAAACAGCAACTTCCAGCTCTGGAGTAAACAACTCTGGAGTTTCTCTTCTCACTATATCAACGATTTCAAAAGCAAACTCCATATGCAGACTCTCATCCTTGAAGATGTAGTTAGTCATATCCGCCAGCCCCATTAACAAGCCTTTCTGACGTAGGAAGTAGACATAGGCAAAAGCACCAAAGAAGAATAAGCCCTCCACACAAGAGCTGAAGGCAATGATGTTCTTCAGTTTATCCTGTGGAGTATCCCATCCTGAGCCTATGTGTCTCAGCATCCAATCCGCCTTTTTTGCAATGCTTGGGATATTATCTAATGCTTGAAACGCTGCTAACCGTTCTTTGTGGTCCGGGACGTAGGAATCCAAAAGCAGGGAATAATTTTCGATGTGGCTTGCTTCTTCGTAGAGCTGCCGACTCAAAAACATACGAGCTTCCGGTGAATTAATCGCTTGGTACAAATTAATCACCAGGTTATTGGAAACTATTTGGTCACTAGTGGCAAAAAACGCCACTAAACGGTTCACCATAAACCTTTCGCTTTCGCTCATAGTTTTTAACTGGGGCAAGTCTCGTTGAAAACTTATCTCCTCTGCAGTCCAAGTGTTCTTAATTGCGTCTTTGTACATCGAATAAAGTTGCGGATAGCGCATGGGGCGCAGGGTTAGTGAGTACCCTGGCTCAAGTATGTTCGACATCGTTTGGGTCTCCGTTGAATTCTCGGGCATCAATCTCAACTTCGGTTAGAACCTCGTCATACACGGGGTCATCCCAATTTTCCAGCGATATCGCTGCATGCAGCAAAATGACCGATATTTCGGCACTTGCTTTGGGATGAATGCCGACGACGACATCGGGGAAACTGCCATCGCGGTAAATATTCGCCAACGTCCACAGCTCATCCATCACGTGTTCACGCAAAGTTTTCATAGTGCACCCAATACGTAGGCCAACAGTTTACGGACTTCTTCGCCCTCGATGGCATTCTCGGTGATGACGCCATGCTCGGGGTCACGGACGCGCATCCCGATGGCGCCACTATTGTAGTGGAAGTTGAAAACGAAATCCCGGTAGACGAACTCGCCGCCGCACAGCCGGTTGGACGCACGGATGTCGATGTCGTCATTAGGGTCCAGGATGGTGCCCAGCATGAGGCCCAGGGTTTCATCCGTGAAGCATTTAAGCAGCGGTACTAGTAGTTTCTCCGGCGGCACAAGGCCAATCCACGATGACATATCGTAACCCCCCTGGTCGAAAATCACTTCGTTGGTATCTTTGAGGACCGTCAAGTAACCGCTCCAAACGATTTCATTTTCCATAGTAGCTGCCTCCATCACGTCTTACCCGCAAGTTGCGGCCGCGGGTTAATTGTTTTTGCAATTTTTCCAGGTTCCGGCGCACGACGGATTCCACCGTGGCCTTGACGCCCATCTCTTCCGCAGGCCGCTCCTCAATGATGTGGCCATATATGGTCGCGCGGGCATACGGAGTTAGGGTTTTCAAGTGCTTTTCCAGCCACGCCGTACACTCTGGAGGCTCAAAGAAATCCCTGTAGGTATGGTTTTCTTCATAGAATCCTATGGTGCCGCTGGAGCCGTCCTCTGTTTGCGCGTGGCGTTTCTCGGCATACTGGTAGCGGACCAGGCGCCGTGCACGGTGTGTGGCGCACACGAGCATGTAGGCCGTCCGTGGTGCGGCCTCAGGCGTTGGCACCCAGCGCTGATAGCCCACCCAGGCGGCCAAAGAGAGCTCTTGATAGACATCTTCCACCGTCCATGCGGCGTGCATAATGTAGTTGGTGCGGATTGCGCGCCAATACAGCTGCCGCTTGATTTTCTCTAGCAGGACTTCAAAGGGCAATTCGTTTTGCATATTTGTTCCTCCGTTTCATTTCGCGGTCACGCACGGGGTCGACGACTGACGGCACAGGGATGTTGCGGTGGCTGGCGGCGAAATGCCTGTTGAAATCCCGCCCTTCGGTGCGCCGTATTTTGAGCGTTGGCGCCGTGAGGTCCTTGCGCAGGGTCAGGATGGCGCGGCGCAGTTTATTGGATACGCTAGATTTGCAATACTTCCGCGACATCTTGGCCACTTCTTCGCCCACCACAAAGAATTTGCGCAGAAACTCTTGTTCCTCTTTGGGCAGGCGCTTGACGTATTTTCCGAGCCACGCGGCGCTCTCTTGCTCCCTATAAAGATTCGCGCCATCGATGTCCTCGATGTAGCTCAGGTGCCCGGGGTTCCCGCGCTTCTTTCGGATGTCCCGCAGGATGCGGTTGGTTGCGTGGCGCCGCGCTGATGTCAGTGCATAAAGGTCCCTCGGGATTGCGGTACCTTGGACCCACTTGTTCCACGCAATCAAGGCACCCATCACCATCTCTTGGTACAAATCTTCACGGCCCCAGTACCCAGATTTCATCGTTAGGGAGCGATAGTAGGCCTTGCTGCGTAGGGTTTTCCCCCATACGCGCAAGAACTCTTCAAACGTTTGTGGGTTTTTAGAAGCCATGTGTGGACCCCAACCCTCCCGTGCGGATGGTTTCGACTTTCTCCGGAGCATAGGCGACAGAGAACACTAGCTGAGCAATGCGTGAGCCCTGTTCCAAGCGGTGCGTCGCGGCTTTGTGGTTGATGAGGATGACCTTAACGGTGTCCGTGAAATCGCCGTCAATCGTCCCAGGCGCATTTAGGACGGTGATACCATGTACCAGTGCCAACCCACTCCGAGGACGTACCTGGGCCTCCCAGAGGCCGTTCTTATGCAGGTTTGGCAGCGCCTGCCACTCAATGGCGACGCCGGTATCGACTGCTACCGGGATTCCGGGGTGAAGGTAGACCTCTCTGAGGGCATGCAGGTCATAACCAACGGATTTAGCGGTTGCACGTGAGGGCAATTGAGCATCGGGCGATTGCAGTAGAAACATGTAGGGCCTCCTGGTGAAATGTACACGCGTGGGGGCAGGTGGGTTGAAATAATTTTTTACATCCGGGGAAATATTTTACTTGACAGACCCCCCTGAAAACGATTATCGGTATTTTACAAAACCATTGCGCATCAACAGTGAGGATGCGTAAACTAATGCCGGCCGGCGAGCAAGCCTTAGCGCAGCGACGCCGGGCCGGAGCAAGGATGAGTTACATGTTTCTTAACTTTTCGTTCCAAACAACGCCAACTTTTGATGGATACATCTATTCTCACTCTGTTTTGAGTAAAACTCGGGGGAATGTCCATTTAGAGCATTTCCTTGCGTACGACTTGAGGGAGAATCGTTGGGTAAAAGTGTGTATGGGCACCAAAAACTCCAAAAATGTCAGCATGTTAGTAGCGAAAGGACAACACTTCCTGCGCATTACAAAGACGGGGGACAAACTGGCGCCACATTACAATGTTACGCCCCTTCCTGGCGCGCATCTATCTGTAGGCGCGAAAGAGCAACTCGACGCACTCTTTTACGCGTACAAAATCCAGCCCCTGTTCGAGGTGGTGGCGCGCTCTAACAACTCAGGGGCTGCAATCCGTGCGCAGCGAGATTTAGGCGACATTCTTCCTCCCGATTTTGCCTATTTAGAGGGTAACCACCTGCCGGACCGTCGGCCCCCTGCTGTCGCGGGGCCTCGGCCGGCACCGGTAATGCCCCTCATGTGGGACCGGAGTGATTCCAGCTCACAGACCAGCGAGATACTGGGCCGCATTCAATGCAAGGACATTGCGGAGGGCAGGTTGCAATTGCGCGTAGAGACCGATGATGGTGTGCGGATGTATCAAACCGCCGCCAGACCAGAGCTTTTAGGGTTGTTTGACCAGCTGACGGATTCATCTAACTGGCGTTTGCGAAGGCGTGTAAGGTACGGAGCTAACGGCGAAGTTTTGGCTGTATTGGACCATAGCGTGGTCCCAGCTTAGTGTGTGAGGTGGGCCGATGCCGTCCCTAAAGGTCCGGCACGGCCATTCACACTATGCTTCCCTCACGCCCCCGATTTCAACGCCCGAATTTTGCCTTTAAGGTCAATAAGTTCACTCTCCAGGTCCACCAACATGCGCGTGGAAACATCTATCCGGACCTCCAATTCCTCAATGCATGATTGTAGTAGAGCGCGTGCCGTCAATGCGGGGGTTGCCATCGCGGCCACGTGAACACAGTCATCCGCATAGCCATAGCGCAGTTCATCGCCCACCCAATGCGCATAGTGCACGCGGTTGTTGGGATTTTCTTCAATATTGGCGCGCAGATAAGATTCAAATGATGCTTTCATAAATTTTTTTCTCCAGTAATTTTGGCCACGAATTTCCGTTAAAGGGAGATATTTTAGAGGTGTACGGGGAACACATAAAAACACCCACATGCGGATGTAGGTGTAATTATGGCGGTGTGCGCTGATGTATGCTAACTTATGCCAACCGCGCCCACTGTAAGATGGCATCTTGCTTACGCGCCTCCGCTGTCGTGCCTATGCACACGATGCGATACAGCACCGCCGCAAGCCACATCGGTATCGCCCATCCCCATGCCCACAAATCTGGCACAACGGGCAGCCAACACAATCGTATCGCCTGTTCCTGCATGTAGGCGAATGTGTGAAACATTGCGAGCGAAATGGCCCAAAGGACAGGCCGCCAAAGGACCATCACAAACAAAAATACTGCAAATTCCATGCCAACCTCCAAACATCAGTGCATAATGCGGAAAATGATACCTAATATGGTGCCAACGGATAGCGCCCATAAGGCCCGTGAGAGATATCTATCGCTCATTAGAGGGCTTTCAGCTGCGCTTGAACCCGCAACACATACTGTGCCAATTGCTCATCTGTCATGCGTGGGCCACGCGTAACGACCGCCGCGTCGCCACGTTCCCATATATCTTGCAGCTTGTCGCTCCATGTTTTGCTGACATATACCGCATCGGGGTATACGGCCACGTGGGCTATGCCGGCTAAGTCTAGCGCCATGTTGGTGGGGTTGGTAAAGGCATGATTGACGATACGCATAACGGTCTCCTATGTAGCGAGTGCGCACTCAATGTGCTCACATGGATAGTATACCCACTGGCGGCGCGGGTGGATAGAAAAAAGCACACGCGGGTACAAAATAGTGCGCATACCGGCAACCAAAAAAAGTGTATTGCCATGCTCTTTTTTGTTGCAAAGAATTTGGGGCGTGCTACTATATAGTTGTAACCGATAGGGGTTACGCAAACACGGAGACGAACATGGTAACTATCAAGCAAAACTATCGCGATGCCCTGACCCAAGTACTTGCGGCGCCGCTGGCTGACGACAGCGCTCTGACCGTGCAGGATGCCATAGATATGCTGGCCATGGTGACGGGCTATGAGGTAGATGACATCGCCACCCTGGGCCGCGCAATGGATATCGTCGGTACGGATTACGTAGCGGGCAGCGACAGTGTGCGCTGGACTGACGTGGAAGACACGCTCGGACATGCCTTGGCCGCCGTCGAATTTGTTCGCACAAACGGATAACGGGTGATAACCCAATAGAATAATAACCAACCGTCTGCGCACGGTGTAGATAAAGCAAAAGGGAGACGAACATGAAAGCCACAGAACACAACGTCAAGCAACTGTCCGCCATCCGCAAAGCTATCGCCGTCGTCATTGCCGATTGTGAGGCGCTGTATAGGGAGTCGGACGACGTCGAAAGCGTAGAGATACGCCTGGGATACGATATCAATGACGACGGGACAATTGGCGCGTGGCAAGTGACATATGGCGACGTGTGCTATGACACAGCCCACTATGACGACTGCGCAGCGTCCGAATTCGACGTGGGTGCCGATTTGGGACACAGCATATGGGTATCGGATAGCCTGGTCGCACAGATGCTGGAAGGCATCGCAGAGCGTACAGCCGCGTAATATCAAAGGATTTTGGGGTAAGAATGGGGGGCGTAACAGCCCCCTTTTCTTTTGTAAAAATAATTCAAAAAACAACGCACACTATGTCGAATTTGCTTGCGCAGATAAATGGGAGTGCTATTATATACATGTGAGCGGTTGATGCTCACCTAACTAGGAGACGAACATGAAGGGTACAATCAAACATCTGAATGACAAGGTAGTACAAGTCGAAACCGAAATGGGCTTGCTGTTGCAACTGCAGCGCGTGACCCTCGACGAATGCTGCGTGACTGGCTACTCGGAAGACCCTAATGGTCTTATCTGCGAACGCCGCTCCGAGCTCGACCCTGATGGTGTTTGGATTCGCGATAGCCGCGGCAATGGGCTGCGTTCGTTTGTTGTTCGCGTGACGTTCTAATTGTTGTGCACCGCAAAACCAACGCTAAAACAGGGAGATAGAGCAATGGAAACTGTAAATACAACGCAACGGCAACATGAGATTGACGCGCTAACCCTAGAGGCCTCCGAGATTGCCGCTCAATTGGATGCAGCGGATGACCCGTCGACGCTGTGGGTAACAGTGATAGTTCAGGGTGCCAAGATAAGCGGCATGGTCGAGACGTGCGGACAATCTATGGTATCACGTGCGCTTGGCGACCAATGCTTCCGCGTGTGCAGAGAGCTCGGAGATGCGCGCGCAATCGAAATCCTGCGCAATGCCTTGCTCGAAGAATACGTCCACTGCGCATAATCGGCGCACAAACCCCCTCCAAAACCCAACCAAACATCACGCACAATCGGTGCATAATCGGCGCATATGGCGCCTAGCTTGACAACCGCAAGCGGGTGTGCGCATGTGCGGGCGATGAGTGATGAGAAGACAAAGAGTGCTCTTGCGCTATACGCAGCGCGGCAAGCGGAGAAAGCCGTCGAGGCAGCTCCGAAGGTACAGCGAGTGCATCGTGTGCCACGGGCCGCTGCGATGCTTAGCGACGCTGGTGAGATAATCGCGTACACAATACGCGATTTGAAATCTCGAGCGGCAAAGGGCAATGTGGGCAAAGCTGATACACAGCAATTGCTCGCCGCTCTGGAAGCTTTGTCGAAGACACATGAGTTAGAAAAGGGCTTGGCACGAGAGTTGCAATTGGAGCAACTAGACGATGCCCAGCTTGCCGCTCAAGCAAGGCTCGCACTCGCCACCCTTGCAGACGACACACCCACCGAACAAACACACACACCAACACACACCAAACCAAAATGAATACCGACTCAATCAATAACCGTGCCAACAAGGCGTATGTGTGCCCACATGCGCATACCTGTACTCATGTGCATGTATGCTGGTGTAGGCGTGCACCCCCCTTCCGGGTGTGGGGGGGAGGGTATTTGTACTGGTATAGACCTTCTGCGAAAAAAATATTGATTACTACGCAATGCGTCATAATGGAGGTTATATGAAAGGCGAAAGAGTTACGGATACGGAATTGCGCGCGGACCCAAATCCTTTGATTGCTAGTCTTGTTGATGCCCGCCCCCCACTGAATATGCGTTCAGTAGTGCCCTCGGACCTAAACTTCATCCTCAATGCTTGGATGGAGTCCTATAGGGATTCGCCCTTTGGGGCCGAGGTGTACAACAATATCTACTACCCCAACCACCAGAAGCTCATTGCGAAGATTGCCGGGCGGCCCAAGTGCGTGTCCGTGGTTGCAACTTCGGAGGATGACCCCAACCATATTTTGGGGTTCATTATTGCGGAGCCCCAGCATGAGACCATGGATGGGGAGCGCGTGCCCCTGATAGTGCACTACGCGTACGTGAAGAACGCCATGCGGCGCTTGGGCATTGCGCGGGAGATGCTGCTGTACATGGGGTGGGGCCCAGGGCATCCCATCGTGGCCACACAGCTCTCTACGTACTTGAGGGGCCACGGCCGCTACTTGATGAAGAAGTTCAAGGTAATCCACAACCCCTACGTGGTAATGATTGATGATTGGTTCCGCGGATGGAAGGATTAACAATGTCGCAGGTATTCATTGAGTTTCAGGGTAGTGTGAAGTTCGGCCGCAACTCCGTTATGAGCCTCCTGTTGAGCCCTACCCACGTGCAGATGGTGGAGGGCGTGTGCGCCAAGTTGGTGTGCGGCGACACCGTTGTGGTGGTGCCCTGGGCAAACATCCGGAGTTACACCCTCCCGGTGGAGGAACCAGAGGCTCTACCGGTGCCCCCCGCACCCTCAATTGCGCAGGGTGCACCTAAGAGCAAAGCGAAAGGTAAGGCGTAATGCCGCCGCAGAGGGCCCTAACGACAGCGGAGGCGAAGGCCATCCTCAAGGAGCTGGATAAGCGCGCCGGGCTTGTGCCCCAGAAGGAAACTTCCAACGCGGCATCCACGCGGCAATTGGAGCGCTCCCACCGGTTCATGAAGTCCTTGCATGAGAAGCAGGTACTGTTCGCGGAGGATAAGTCCACGCGGAAGGCAGCGCTCTGTACCCGCCGCGCGGGCAAAACCACCGTATCTGCGTTCATTATGTGCCGCACTGCGTTGGAGTACGAAGGGTGCTTGATTCCCTACATTACCATCACGCTTGATAACGCGAAGAAGGTGATGTGGGAGGAACTGAAAATCCTCAATCGCAAATGGGGCTTCGAGATGGTCTTTAATGAGACCACCGCCACGGCGACGTTCCCTAATGGGTCCCGCATATGGATGCTCGGGGCCAAGCATAAGGACGACATCGAGCGGTTGCGCGGGCCCAAGTACCCATTGGTGGTGCTCGATGAAGCGGCATCCTTCGGGGCCCATATTGAGAACCTTTTGCAAGAAGTACTGGAGCCGGCGCTGCTTGATTATGAGGGCACCATGCTCATGATTGGTACTCCGGGGCCGGTGCCCGCAGGGCTCTTCTATGAGGTGACCAACGGCAAATGGGAGAACTGGACGGTGCACAAGTGGACGCTGTTCGACAATCCCTATCTGCCCGAGAAGGTGCGCAATTTGGAGTACTTGCTGCGCACCACCCGTAGCAGTGCGGAGGACCCCAAGTTCCAGAGGGAGTATTTGGGGCGGTGGGTGATTGACGATAGCAACCTGGTGTACCGCTTCAACCCCGCGCGGAATGTCTACGCGCAATTGCCGGAGGAGGATTGGTACTTCAACCTCGGCATCGACTTGGGCTTTAACGATGATACGGCCTTCGTGGTTGGGGCCTACTCGCACACCTCCCCCAACTTCTATGTGGTGGAGACGTACAAGGAGCCCAAGATGGATATTACCAGTGTGGCCAACAAGATAAAGGAGTACGACGCCAAGTATGCCTTCACGCGCAAGGTGATTGATAGTGGGGCCTTGGGCAAAATGATTGTTGCGGAACTGTCGGCGCGGCATGGCCTCTCACTTGAGCCCGCGGAGAAGAAGGATAAGTTGGGGCACATCGAGAACTTCAACAGTGATTTGCTGATGGGGCGCATCCTCATACATGAAACCGCGAACGAACTGATGACGGAAATGATGGAGTTGCCGTGGGCGGAGGGCAAGCGCGAGGAACACTCTGGGTATGCCAACCACCTTACGGATGCGTGCCTTTATGCGTGGCGGGACGCCAAGCACTATGCGGGCGTGAAGGCCCCAGTAGATTTTCGTACACCAGATGAGATATACGACGAAGAGCAAGAAAACGCCCTCATGGGCACAAGTAAGGAACACTGGTATGACGTCGACTGAGATAATGGAGTTGGTGGATTTTCTCCGCGCCCGAGGCGCAATCCAAGTAACGGTCGGCCCAGTCAGCGCAGTGTTCACCGATGCCCCCTCCGCTGCACAAATGAACGCACAACTCGACGCACAAGAGGGCGTGCGGATTCAGGGCGCACCATTAACGGATGATGAAGCAAAACTGGCCGCACACATTGAAAAGCGCTTCGGTATTGCCGCCGAAGACCTGTTCGGTTGATAGGGAGCAAACATGGTTTTCTGGTGGGAAAAAGATTTAACAGGGAAGCAGCTCGCCGCGCGGGTGAAGGACACCCAAAATGGCATAGAGTTTGCACAGTATGAGCGGCTGCAGGATTCCCTCCTGTATGCCTCGCTGTACGGCAACGTGGAAATGAGCGGCTTCGGGCCTCACGAATATGCCCTGTCATCGTTGCGCTCGCGCTTCGATAAGATGTCCGTGAACCTCATTCACAACATGGTGGACACCGTTGCGGCCAAACTGTGTGCCCCGCGCATTAAGCCCGCGGTGCTTACGGAGGACGGCGATTACCTGTTGCAGCGCCGCGCGAAGAAGTTGGGCGATGCCATCTACGGCGTGATGTACGAGAACGATTTCGTGCGCCTGGACAGCAACGTCATCAAGGACGCGGCCATCTTCGGCATGGGTTACGTGAAGGTGGTGCAGGAGGACGGCAAGGTCTGCATCGAGCGCGTGTTGCCCACGGAGATATTCGTGGATAACGCGGAGGCAATGTACGGCAAACCCCCGTGCATGTACCAGGTGCGGCATGTGTCGCGGGACGCCCTGCGCGGGGCATTCCCCAAGTTGGCCGCAGAGATTGACCAGGTGGAAGTCGATGCGTTCGCCCAGAACTCCAACTCCGATGTGCTGAAGGTTATTGAAGCATGGAAGGTTGGTAAGGGCGGGCGGCATGTAATGACCGTCGGCGATGTGGTGCTGGTTGATGAGAAATTCAACAAGCCGAGCGCGCCATTTGCTTGGTTCTCGTGGAACCCCCGCACGGTAGGGTTTTATGCGGAGGGCCTCGCGGAACAATTGATTCCCCTTCAGGTGGAGCTCAACAAGCTGTTGCGCCGGGTGCAAATCTCGCAGCATTTGATGAGCGTGCCCTATCTGCTCGTGGAAAATGGGAGCAAAGTAAACCGTGCCCAACTTACAAACGAGGTGGGCCACGTGGTTAACTTTACTGGGCGTCCCCCTACTCCAGTAGTGGGCCAGGCGATGCATCCGGAGGTGTATCAGCACATCGACCGCATCATCCGTTGGGCTTATGAGGTTGCGGGCATCAGTCAATTGAGCGCCCAGAGCAAGAAGCCGGCGGGGCTGGATTCTGAGCCAGCACTGCGCACGTTCCATGATTTCGAATCGGAACGGTTCCAATTGGTGAATGAGATGCACGAGCAGTTCGTGCTCCAGCTTGCGCGCCTCATTGTGCAGACGGCGCGAGAGATACCCAATTACACCGCGCGGGGCATCAACAAGCAGTTCTTCCAATCGTTCTCGTGGAAGGACATCGATTTGAAGGACTCCGAATTCGTCCTCAAAATCCACCCCACCTCGATGCTGCCCACAACGCCTTCGGCGCGCATCCAGAAGGTGATGGAGATGTTCGAGCGCGGCATGGTTACCCCGGTGGAGGCCATGGAACTCCTTGAGTTCCCGGATACGGACTCCATCGTGGCCAAGAAGACCGTGCAGCTCACGCTGGTAAAACAGCAATTGGGCAAGATGGAAGAAACGGGCAAGCTCATTGTGCCCGAGCCCTTCCAAGACCTACAGCTGTGCCTCTCGGAGGCCACCGCTTACTATGGCATGCTGAAGGTCCGCAACGCCCCCGAATCAGTTTTAAGTGTCGTCCGGAAATTCATCCGGGCGTGCGATGAGAAATTAAGCGCGGTTACAGAAGCCGCACAAGGAGCAATGCAAAATGTCCCTGTTTCAGCCACCCTTGGAGCAATCCCCGCAGGACTCCCAACAGCCCCAGCAGGCCTCCCACCACCAGGCCCCGCAGGAGCATCGGGAGCCCTCCCGCCAGGACTCCCGCCCATCCCTGGTGCCCCCGGCGCCGGGCCCATCGGGTAATCAGTATGCGCAGCCCCAGAAGGACCAGTTTGCATCCAACTTTGCGAAGTTGCAGGCGCGAGAGAAGCAATTGCGCGACCTGGAGATGCAACTGAAAGAAAGGGGTTCACGCGTTGAGTCCCTGGAGAATGCGTTTAAGCAAGCAAATGAGGACCCCTTCAAGTTGTTGGAGTCCCTCAATTTGGATGTTGAGCGGCTTTATGAAGTGAAGAAGGGCGGCAAATTCGCGCCCGGAGAGCTTCAGGTGCGCCAATTGAAGAGCGAGCTTGATAAACTGCGCGAGCAGGTTGCGCAGAAGGAGCGCGCCGAATATGAAAGCAAACAACGTGCCGAACAAGAGCGACAGCTTGCGGAATTCCGTCAAGGTGTGGCAAAAGGCATCGAGAGTAAAGAGAGTTACGAGCTTACCCGTCTCAAGGGCGGGGTTGATGATGTGCTGCAGGTGATGGCCGACCATTTCCAGCAGACTTCTGAGATGCTCGACCTTGATAGCGCATTGAACATTGTGGAGCGGCGCTATGAAGAAGAAGTGAAGCGCCTTATGGGCGCAAAAAAGGCTCAGCAATGGTTCCGCGAGCAACTTGGCTCGCAAAGGTCTGAACAACAGTCTGAGAGCTACGCGCAACCCAGTTATAGCGCCGATAACGTTACAACCCTTACTAGCTCGATGGCTTCCCGCACAGAACCCCGTTCTGAGGCGGTGTCCCCGGAGGAACGCTTCCGCCAAGCGGTAGAGCTTCTCAAAGGGCGAAGGGCCTAAATTGAGTTTTGGTTTGGAATTTAACTTTTAAGGAGCGTTAACATGGCAGCTGTAATGGACATTACCCAGATAGATAAAGCACTTAAGGTGCTTTACGCAGACCGCGTTATGCAGGCCGGTCTGTGGAGCAAACACCCCATCCTTGCGTTGTTTCCCAAGAAGGTATTCGACGGCAAGAACTACACCCAGCCCGTGCGGTACAGTGGGCCGGGCGGCATTTCTCCTACGCACTCGAGCGTGGAAGGTGCTAAGAATGCCTCGGACCTGACCGAGTTCGTTATTACCAAGCGTGCGAAGGCCTACGGCGCTGTCGACATCACCGCGGAAGCGATGATGGCTTCGGCGAGCCCCGAGCAGTTCTTGGAAGCCAAGAAGTTGGAAATCGACGGCATTCTTGAGCAAATGACCAAGTTCATTGCTAAGTCCCTTGTGGGCGACGGCAGTGGCGCGGTTGGTACGTGGCAGTCTGAATCCACCGTGACGACCACCCTCTCGGAAGCTTCCGATGTGTGGAACTTCATCGTTGGCGGTTCATACCAATTGATGGTGCCCTCTACGGGCCTCGCGGTTTCGGGCGCACCAGTGGTGAAGGTTGTTTCGACGTCGGTTGCCAACGGCACCGTTACGTTTGACACCGAAGCCGACCCCAGCACCGCCGCGGTTGCAGGAACTTCAGTGTTCGTGCAAGTTGGTGGTTTGGCCGGCGCCGCAGTGACCACGTCCACCGCGAAGTTCGCGATGGGCTTGGGCGCTTGGTTGCCCGCTACCGTTACTTCGACCTCGTTCTGGGGTGTTGACCGCACCCTGAATGACGTCATGTTGGCCGGTCATCGTTTCAGCGCCGGTGGCGCGACGAAGGCCGAAACCATCATCCGTACGGGCGGCCAATTGGCGAAATACGGCGCGAGCCCCGACCTGTGCTTGACGAGCTTCACCGATTACCAGAACCTCGAAATCGAAATGCATAATCGCGTGCAGTACAACGATGTGAAGGGCGATTTCGGCATTGGTTTCACCGGTTTGAAGTTCGCCACCCAGGCCGGCGTTGTGACGGTTATCCCCGATGCAAATATCCCTGTCGGCACGGCATTCATGCTGGACCGCAAAACATGGAAAATCTTGCACCTCGGCGGATTGCCCCACATCGTTCAGGACGACGGCATGATGGCTCAGCGTCTGTCGTGGTCGAACAACGACGGTATCGAAGTTCGCGCCCGTGCAATGTACAACCTTACCTGTGACGCGTTGGCGTACAACGCCCGTATCACTTGGTAACAATTTTAGTGTGAAAGTGAGGTGGTCCGACCCCACCTCCTTTTGCGCGAAAGGAATGAGAAATGGCCGCATCACAAATTCATTTTGATGCCGGGAAGGAGAACGAGCCGGGGCTTGTTCACTTCTATGGAAGCATCACCACGGCGGATACAGCGGTTTCCACCGCTACGGCGTGCGGGAAGGGTATGACGTACATCTCTGATGGCGCCGGTACTTATACCGTGACGCTTGATAAGGCGTACAAGTCATACGTGTACATTGGGGTTACGGCCCCGCACTTGGTCAGCACCAACAACCAACTTGTGTGGTTGTCGGGCACCACGGCAGCTTCTCCATCAACCGGCAAAGTGACGTTTTACACGAGCACTACGGTTAACGGCGCGGCCGAAGACGTGGGGACTGAGTTCACATTTTACTTCCACATTGTGGCGAAGAACACGAGCATTTAACGCTTAGAGCAAGAAAGAAGGTTTATTATGGCAACAGGATTGAAAGCGATTACGAGCTACGAGAGCGAGGGCTCGACCGTACTCATTGCAGGAAAAATTACCAACGCGGCCTCGGCCACCGGTGACGGCTGGAGCATGGCCCGCAGCGGCACAGGCATTTACACCATCACCCTTACCAATAAGCCCAGCGCGATTTTCGCTGTTCTGAGCTCTTTGGCGTACACCACGGAAGCTGTGTTGCTCGCGCAAGCGGACACCGCGGACACGGGTGGTATTGGGGTTGTCACCGCACACTCGGCCTCGGCCGGTACGGTTACATTCTCGGTGTACGGCGACGTGGATAACGTTACGGCCGACGGCGCTGCGGAAGTTCTTCCGGCGGACGTCGAACTGCACTTCTGCATTGTTGCGTCACACTTCGGCGCGTAAAAACCCCTAAGGTTCCCCCGTCCGGCACAGTCTGGGCGGGGGTTTTTCTTTATGGTTCTGTGTGGTAATTGAAACCACAATGAACACAACCACCCTATCAGAATTGCGATTGCGATGCCGGGAGCGGGCCGATAAGGTCAACTCCGGGTTCGTGTCGGACGCGGAACTCAACCGCCTGATTAACGTCAAGCTCGCGAAGTTGTGGAACTTCCTGGCGACGCAATACACCGATATGTTCGTTAGCGCGCCCACCACCCTTACGGTGGTTTCGGGGCAGGAATGGATTTCTCTGCCGTCGGACTTCCTGATGTGCGTGGGGCTGTTCGGCTTGGACGGCGACGACCGCATCAAGATAAAGCCCTTCAACATGGAAGACCTCTCGGAGCAGTGGGATAACTGGGGCTTCGAGTACACCAATTCGGAGGCCTTCCGGTACCGCATCATGGGCCGGCGGCTGTATCTGATGCCCGACAACATCGATTTGGAAGAGATTGAACTTTGGTATGTTACCACGGCGCCGAAGTTGGAGAGCGATGCGGACACCCTTCCGTTCGACCTCCCTGCGGGGTGGGACGAGTGCATCGTGAACGGCGTTGCGGCCCTGGTGCGCATCAAGGAGGAATCGGACGCCACTGTACTACTGGGGTTGGAAACGCAGTGCTACAAGGAGTTGGAGCAGTATGCCGTGCAGCGTGACGCAGCGCGTCCTGGGCGCGTGGTTGATGTAACGGGGTGGCACCGATGAAGCGCGTCCTCCAATTGAACCATAAGGATGCCCAACTTACGCGCCATGCGGGCGACGTGAAGCAGGCCATCTCAGAGTTGCAAGACATCCCCCTTACGCAGGGCGTGCTTATTGAAGGCATCCCTCTCGCGCAGGCCACGGCTACATTTGTGGCGCACGGGTTGAGCAGCAGGGTGCGCGGGTGGGTGCTCGTGGATACCAACAGGGCAATTGCCGGGTTGCGCCGGTTGCGCGCATCGGAAGTGAAGGACACGCATTTGGCCCTTTACGCGGATACAGTAACCAGTGGTCCTGCCACTATTTCAGTGTGGGTGTTCTGATGGCGCGCGATGTAAGCATTTCTTTGGTTGCGACCAGCGCGGAATCTGGCACAACCACAACTCTCGCAAAGTTCCTATACTCTCTCAGCGCCTCTTATGGAGAGGTGCTTAAGGCCCAGTATCCTGTGGGCGGCAGTTTGAACCTCGATTTGGAGATAGGGAACTTCACGACCTTGAATTACTTCATGGTGTACAACCGGCACACAACGGATTACGGCACCGTGACGTACACCTCAACGGGTGGCGGAGCGGCACGCACAGTACGCGTTCCTGCGGGCACAGTGCTTGTGCTTGGGGACGTGGCGCCGGCTTCTGGTGTTACGCTTGGAACCCAAAGCGCTACCTTAACGCTCGACGTTCTTGGATTGGGGGACTGATGGCATACACTCTTGAAATGACCACGAATGTTTCGTTGGTTAATGAAGAAGACACATCGGAAATTACGCGCTTTCGCGCCACGTATCTGGAGAATTCACTCTCTGCTACGTCATTGAGTTTTGCTGTTAGCGGCACAACAAATAGAGAGGTAGCAATCTCACAGTTTGCAACCATCGAGTACCTGATTTTCAAGGTGGCGAGTGACGCCACCGATAATGTTTTGTACCATTTCACGAACTTGGATGCGGCGGAGGATGCGATAGCAATTCCTCCCGGAGGAGTGCTTGTTCTCCCCGGCGCCAGCGTGGATTCCCAGGGCACATCTTATGTGGATATGTCCGCGGCGCAAACAGCAACCATCGAAATTATTATCACAGGGACGGTAGTATGAAAAAGTATGCTTTTTATGCGGCGCTCTTCGTTCTTACTTTGGGTGTTGGGGCACTAGCAGGGGATTTTACGTATGATGTTCCTACGGCGGGCGTAACTCCAGGGCCCACGTGGGCAAGCCAAATAAGTTCGGCGCTCACAATCCTGAAGACGCACACGCACACGGGAACCGCTACTGAGGGCCCTACATTGGGCACCGCGGCGATTGTTGAGAACGCCACGCACCAAATGAACAACAACACTATCAGTGAAATCGATGGGTTGACGTTCAACGATGGCACCTCAAACTCGCCCTCAAATTATTCTCTCTACTTGAGCAGCAACGAGCTCTACTACAAGGATGAGAGCGGCAACGCAATCCAACTTACTAGCGGGTCTGCACCGCGCATGGTGGGTACATACTCTACCACGCGTTATTTGGCGCCTTGGGCCGCATGTCAATTTAGCGCCCACCCCGTAACGGTGACCAACCACCGCCCAGTTTATGATACCGGAACATCTACCTGGGCGGCGTTTTGCAGCATTCCTGCTCCGAATGTTAGCGGCGTCACAATTACCAACATCCATACGTACTGGAATATGGGTGTTGATGGCGTTGATTGCCGCTTGAGCGGCACCCTGGCATCTTCCACCGCTATCGCATCCGCGATGACATCCGTGCTTGAAACCAAAACCAATGAGGCGATGGCGGATTCAAGTTATGTAACTTCCTCTTTCACCACCGACATCACAATGGATGGCGACACGGTTGTTTCCATTTACATTGCCCCTAACGACAGCGCCGCAACAACAGGGTGCGACACCCTCACGTTTCTGGGGTTGGGAATTTCCTACAGTGTGTCGGCGGCTGGGGCCATCGACGCCTGGAACTATTAAGAGGTACTGATATGGCACTACCAAAACAGACAGTACCGCAGCCCTTGATGGGCGGCATCGACACCAAAACGGACCACAAGTTGGTGCGCTACCCCAACATGCTCCAAATGGACAACGCGTATGTGGCGGGCATGGGGGATGTGCGTAAGAGGTTTGGGTATGAAACCGCGGGCACGGCGTTAGGTGAGGGCCAAGCGCTCCTTGCACATAAGAACACCCTTCTTGGTGCGGACGGCGACACCCTTTATAGGTACGCCAATGGCGCATGGAACAGCGTAGGGGACAGTTCGGCCATAAAGGTAACGGCGCAAGCAGTTACTGGGGGCACGACGGCATCGTATATCTCTTCCGCGCGCGATGCCAACCACCGCTTAATTGCTTGGTGGGACGGCACATATGTGCGTTATTCGGTGCAGCGCCTTACAGAGAGCACCTATGTGAGTGACTCTTCTTTGGATGCTTTTGTGCAGGTGGCGCAAGCACTAACATCTTACACCGGAGGCGCACCTAGGAAGCTCCGAGTGTTTGCGGCCGACGGTAATTTCCTAATTTGCATCTCAAGCAATAATGGGTTGGACCACACTGTTTTTGTGGTGTCCGATGTTACTCTGGGACCGGCATCTTTAAGTTCGTCGTCTTTCTCTAACGTGCACCTTACTGGTGCTAGTGCATTTTGCGAGTGGGAGGTTGTACCAAGCGCGGACGTTGGGCTTACATCAACCACCACAACAGTGGTTGTTCTTGCTACTAGGGTAGAGGACAACACCACCCTGGAATTCTCTGCCTGGAGTAGCGCAGGGGCATTACTGGGGGCTGCAAATACCTTCAATATGACCGAATTAGACCTTACGGATGTGGCCGTGTTTGGCTTGAGCGCTGGTGAAGACCTTGGGGCGCATCAAATGCAGGCCGACCCTAGTAATACAGCCTTACGGTTGGTGTTTGATTCCGGCGACCAGAATATGCACTACCTGGTGCCGGATTTGACCAATGGCTCTAATGTTCCTCATGCTGCGGGTTCTCTGGGGGTGGACGGCTCTTCGGGTGTGGTTACGAAATTCCCGTCCTCCAACACATCTTGGGTGGACCTAGAGATTGCGTATTCGGATGCCCTCATTACGGCGGTGAATACGACAACATATTCTGCGGCATCTACTATCGACGCCACGACCGTGAAGCGCATTTCGGCTTCGGTGTATGGTTACCCTTATTGGAAGGGTGGCACGGCGGTACTCCCCACATGGCATTCAGGGGATTATCAGCAAACTCTGTTACTCCTTGATGTCCCGAACAATAAGGTGCTAGCTAAAGCTCTGTACTCAACATTGGGCACGGCAGAGCAACTTCCACGGGAGGAGAACTACTCCGATACTACATGGATTTATGCAGTGCCCTACAAAGCACGCGTGGACACCACCACGGTGTATGCCTCCGCCATAAATGTGTATTACGAAAACGCGGTGTGCTTGCTCACGTTCGACACCACGCACCAACATCGCTATCAATTTGCAGAGCTTGGGCCCAACATCTTGATTGGCGGTGGGTTTGCGCAGGCGTTTGATGGGCAATCAGTGTTCGAGCATGGGTTTCATGTGTTCCCGGAAGCTTCGGCGGCAGATACAGGTGCTGGGGCCCTTGGGGCGGGCAATTATTCCTACAAAGTGATTTATGAGTGGTTGGATGCGCAGGGCAATGTGCATCGGAGCGCACCAAGCATTGCCACCACGGTTACCACCGGTGCAAGTCGGCAGAACACCGTTACGTACTCAAATTACACCTTGGGCAACCGCGAGGCCTCACAGGTGCGCATTGGGATTTATCGCACTACGGCGGGGGGCACCACAGTGTACTACCGCGTGACCACAGTAAGCGGCTCCCCCACGAACAGCGCGGCATCGGAAACATCTACGTACGTGGACAACACCCCAGATTCAACACTTACATCCAGAGATACTTTGTACACCTCGGGCGGAGAGCTTGATAACGATGGGGCCCCACCATGCCAACTTGTGATGAGCGCCAAGAACCGCTTGTGGGCGGTGGATGAATGGGGCGAGCTTTGGTACAGCAAGGAGCACCGCATAGGTGAGGCATCAGGGTTCTCCTTGTTTCTCAAGAAGAGCGTTCCGACGAAGGGCGGCGCAATTACTGCTCTGGGGTACCTTGACGACAAAATCCTCATCTTTAAGAAGGACGCCATTTTTGGCTTTGTTGGTGAGGGCCCTACAGCTGCGGGCACGGATGATAGGTTCTCCGAAGTTACGGAGCTCCCAGGCAAATTGGGATGCTCCAACCCCCTCACAATTGTTGAGGTGGAAGAAGGCCTCATCTTCCTCTCAGGCAAGGGGTTTTACCTTATCGACCGCGGCATGAATGTGCGCTTTATTGGTGCTGGGCCCCACACGTACCGAGATTTGGATTTCACGGCGGCCATCCATGTGCGCTCGAAGGAGCAGGTGCGGTTCTACGCCTCCGACGGCGTAACGGTGGTTTATAACTATGCTGTGCGGGACCAGCAGGGTTTGGGCCTGTGGAGTACCTTCAGCAATACGGAAGCGTATGATGTTGTGCAGGCTGGGGACACAGTGTTCCTCCTGCGCCCCAATGGCGAACTGTGGTTTGAGGGCGATGGTTACCAGGACCCGGATGGTACATGGGTTACAACCACGTTGGAAACCGGGTGGTTTGCCGGCTCCGGCCCTCAGGGGTGGAAGCGCGTGTACCGCGTGCACCTTTTGGGGGATAAGAAGTCGGAACATACTCTCAACGTTGGGTTTGCGTACAACTACTTGCGCGAGGACCAGGATGTTGCGGCGTTCGACACCACGGCCATCACGGATGATTCTTACGGGGATGGGATATTCGGCGCAGGAGCCTTTGGTGGGGGCAACGACGAGGGCGACATCTACCAATTTCGGGTGGGGCCTGCTAGACAAGAGTGCACCGCAATTAAGCTGCGCATTTGGGATACGGCCCACGCAGGTACCGGTGAGAGTTTCTCGTTGAGCGATATTTCATTTGAAGTTGGGGCCAAACAAGGCCCAACCCGGCTTAGCTCGGGGAGGAGCGGTTAACATGGCGAAGCAGTATAACCAGGATGAATTGCACGCACGAGCTGATGAACAAGCCAAGCGTGCGGCGGACAAAGCTTTTGCGGAAGCTAAAAAGAAGGGTGTGGGGGACACCGGTTTTATCAGTGGGACCCTTAACTCCCTGGGGATAACGGACACCAATAAGGATTGGAAGGACCCTCAAAAAGTTTGGGATGAAACTTATAAGAAGGAGTTTGACCGCATAATTGCCCAGGGCACTGGTAATGTGTCCGAAGAGTTTCGCCCAGATTGGGTTCAAACAGCTTCAGGCGCTCTGGATTCCGCGGCGGAGGGAGTTGCTGCTGGGGAGCAGGTTGCCTATGACGCCTTCGGCAACTTGGTTACCGCAACCCAGGAGTATGCGGACAAAACCAAGAAATCTCTTGAGGCGCTGGCGGCTAAGGACCAGGAGTATCAAAGTTGGGTTAAGGCGTATGTAGCGCGGACGGGTGCGTCTATTGACCAGGCGGAGAACGCCTATAAGCGTGAGTATGAGGCCCAAAAAGAGCGCAACGACGCCATCACCAAGAACCTTGAGGACAACTACACCTACCTAAAAACACTAGCGCCGGACAGCGCGGAGTATGAGGCCCAGAAGGCCAAAATCCTTGCAATGGAGCAGGGTATTGGGCAGGACCAGGCCTCCCAAGATTTGCGCGCTATGTATGCGGGGGACAAGGCCACCGCGGCAGAATTGCTCCTCAAGAAGGCCCAAGAAGAGGCCATGGCGCAGCAATTGAGCATGGTTTCCTCCGCTCGCGGCGGGGTGAACTTCGGCGCACTGGCCCGCACGGCATCCAACAACATTGTTACTCAGAACGCGAAGGCGGCGCAGGACGCGGCAATTCTTCGTGCGCAAGAGCAGGAGCGCATGCTCGGCATGATGCTCCAGAATGAGCAGGCAAATCGGGCCCAAAGGATGGAATTGGCCAAAATGGGTATGGCGGCATCCGCCCAGTGGCAGGGAATGCAACTCCAGCATGCAAATGCCCTCCAAGGTGCCCTAGGCACCCAAGCACAGTGGCAGGCCAGCCTTGCGGACCAGAATGCGCAGTACGCCAACACGATGAATAACTTTGTGGGAGCGCGGAACAATGTAGCCGGAATGCAAACTAACGCGTATCAGGCGGGGCTGCAGAGCGCCAGCGTGCAGGGAGATTTGTCCAACAGCATTTATAACGCATATACCAATACTACCAATGCGGCGGCCAATATCGGTAATATGCTGTCCAGCAATGCGCTTGCATTAGGTAACATGACTATGGGATATGCAGGTATGCTTCAAGGCCAAGGACAATTCGACTCAACCCAAGCATTCAACACGTGGCAGGCCAATAATGCCCAACGCGAGGCAGACCGTGCCCGTAGAATGCAATTGATGATGGCAGGGCTGAACGCGGGCGCAACCGTTCTTGGCGCAGCGATTTAAGGATACCAAATGATTAACGAGAATCCAGAAGACAAGATGAGCTTGACCCGCCAGGCTGCAATCGGCCTCGCGGTGCAGAATTCTGATATTGCGGTGCAGGGCGTGCAGCAACAGCCCCCCGCGCAGGTGCCCCCTGCAGGGAAACCTGTACCTGTGAACCCTGATACGGGGGTTCCGGTGCGCGACGCTTCCAACGGCTTTGCGCCCCCAATGGATTTCTCTGGGGACCAAGGTGTCCCTGGGGGCATTGATGTTAATGCTGCTCCTGCACCAGCGGCTGCAGCACCTGCACCAGCATCGGGAAGCGTCTCTGAATCGGTAAGCGTTAAAACAAAGGAGCTTACTCCAGAGGGCAAAACAACCCTTCAAAAGGTGAAGGGCTCGGCGGAGAATGTTAGCACGTTGGGCAAAGAGGTCACGAGCGCCAACCTGGACATGCAGGACCCACTACAGAAAGTAGAGCTGTTCAAGGCGGCCAAGCTGCTCAACGACCAGAAGGTCGACCTTGAGACGGCACGAGCACAGACAAAGCTCAATAATGACAACGCCAAAAAGCGCGCCATGCTTATGGAAGACCATAGGATGAAAATGCAAACATGGCAGGCTGACGCCGCGAACACCACCGCGCAGATAGCGCGCATGGCGGTGGACCCCGACAAGTTCTGGAAGGACCGTGGGGTTGGGGGCCGGATTGCTGGTGCGTTGGCGATGGCTATGGGAGCTTTCGCGTCCAGTTATACTGGGGGGCCCAACTACGCCATGCAAATTATCTCGCAGGCGGTAGAGAACGACATTATGGCGCAAAAGGACTCCATCATCCGCCAGCAAGGGGTGTTGGAGAAGGCCGTTAGCACGCGTTATGACGTGCTGATGCAGCAGTACAACGATGCCGGGATTGCAGAGGATTTGGCGCGGGCGTCATCCTACGAAGCAATCGAAGCCAATGCGGTCGCGCAGAAGGCCGCTTTCGGCATTGAGAAGGTGGACCCTGCAATCGGCAGCTCGGTGGACCAGCTCATCAACTCTCTGCAGGTGCTGAAGTTGCAATCTTTGGCCTCAGCTGCAGAGAAGCAGCGCGGCTACTTCCAAGACGATTTTGAAAATGGTTTGAAAGTTTTGGACCATGAATATGCTATGGGCCAAATGGCAATCCAACAACGCGCTGAAAGCAGTAAGGGTACTGTGGGGGCGCTGGAAAACAGCGTGGCCATCGATGTTGACGGTGAGACGGTCATTATGGGTTACCCGGTAGTTACACCTGAGGGCGTGCCGGTGAAGGTAGATTTGCCATCAGCACAAAACCGCTCAATGAAGATTGCGACATTGTATGGCCAATCGCATAATGTTCTTAATGTTCTGGCGAACCCCTCTGGATACAACCCGGCAGAGCGCAAGGGGGCTATTGAAGCCCTCCGCATGACTATGACTCAGCTCAACCTGACAGATAAGGCGGGGGCCATGGACTCCGCTCTTGTGGAGGTGTCGAAGGTCTTTGGAGGCAAAGACGCCCTTGAACTTGGGTGGGCAAAAAATCTCCCCGATGATGCAATGAGAAATATTTACAACGGTATGCGGCATGTCTTGCGCTTAGGGTTTGCGCAAATGCCCTCCCTCGGCATTAACCCGAACCCTGAAGTAAAGAACGCTATGCTCCAAAGGCTTGATGTTGCAGCTTCCCAGGTACCTCAACTTTTAGGGTACACCAAAGCTCGGGGCCAGAACCAAGTAGCCAACAACAAGCGCAATGATGTTGCGCGCCAAGAGCAGGCGGCAGAAAAACAGAAACCTGTCACGACCGAGCAATTGATGAGCCAAGGAGGGGCGGAATAACATGGCAAAGCAAGAGAATGCTCCTCCAGAGGTTCCGGCAGCATATCCAGCATCGCCGCCACTAATTACGCGCGATGAAGAAACGGGGGAAGAGTACGTCACACTTAAACCACTTGTTCCTGGGGGGCGCGTTGCACGTGTTCCTCGGAGCCAGGCGTCGGTGTTCCTCAACCGGGGTTACGTTGCGGCCACGGAAGAGGATTTAAAGATTGAGCAGTATGCGCAGGAGCACCTTGGCGCATACAACCGCGTAGCGGCCCTTGCAGGTGATTACGCGCCAATTATCGGAGCAGTGACCGGCACGGTTGACCGCGTGCTGGGCATGTCCGCGGAGGAAATGGCCCTACGGAAAAAGGCCGCAGAAACCTACACGGACACCTTCACAAAGAACACCATCAAGACCGTTGCGGGCGTTGGGGAATTTGCCGCCACGGGCATCGCGGGGAAGGTTGCAGAGGGCGCATTAGGTTCCGTGAAGGGCGCTGCTGCATTGGGTGGCGTTACGGGCGCCGCTTCCTCCGCGCAAATGTACTTGGAGAACCCCGAGGTCAGCGGCCAAGCGTTGACCGCAAATTTGCTCTCCCATATTGCCCTTGCGGCCGGCTCCACATTTTTGGTGGGTAAAGGGCTCGATAAATTACAGAAGAAGATGCAGGCGGATGTGGTAGCGAAATCCCTCACTCCCGCAGGCATCCAGGAAACCGATAAGATTGCGTTTCGGGCGCTGAAGGCCGCAGGGCTCGGCACCAAAGAGATTAAGCGTGTTCAGCGCTCTGGGCCCGGAGCCCTGACCAAGTACGCTCAAGAAGCCAACGAGATGGGGCTCGTCAAGAACTCCTCAGAGGAGCTTGGGCTCTCTGTTGCGAACTTGAAATCCAAGGCCCAAGCCACCTTCGATGAAATTGAGGCAATGGCGGTTAAGGAAGGCGATTATGTCTCCGCCAACAGCCTGATTCAGGATTTGAAGGAAATCGCAAAGGAGAAAATCAAGAAATCGCCGACAGAGAAGGGTAACATTATGCGCGAGTACATCGCGCAGAGGGAAGCCCTCTTAGCCGGCGGTGATATGAACCTTACGCAAGTACGGGCGATGAAGAAGTCGCTCTACGACCTGACGGGGATGAAGCAGCGGGCCACAAACGACCGCTCAGTAAACCTGAAACAGGAGTTCTACTCTGCTGCGTGGAAGAAGTTGGATGATTACGAAAACCGGATAATCCAGAACTTGGATGAAACGGGGGATACCCTCAAGCGCTGGCAAACGGCACAGAAAGAGTTTGCGAAGGCATCCGACTTCAAGAATTCCGCGGCGGCCCTTATGGGTAAGGAAACCGCAGAGGCCACAAAGGGGGGCATGGAGAAGATGAACGCCCTTCTTGGGTTGGGCTTTGCCCTCTCTGGAAATACTGCGGGCGTGATTTTCAATGCCGGGTGGTTGGGCTTCAACGCTGTCAGGAAATACACCAATAGCGCGTCCTACTTGGCGAACAAGCTGGAGCCGGGTGTTCTCAAGGGCGTGACCAGGCAGATTTATGAGCTTACGGACGAGAAAATCCGGGAGCAGGCATGGCAATTGACGCGCCCGCTATCTTCCAAGGTTGGCCCCGCAGTAGATGAAATGGTGCGTGGTAAGGAGGCCGAGCAGAAGGCGGCGGACACGCGGCTAAACGCCATCCGAGAGCATTCTGACGTCATTACCGCTGTGTTGCATGAGCAGTTCGGCAACGGCGCCAACTTCATGAACAACATTGGGGTTTTTGACGAGTTGCAGCATTCGGACCCTGCAACAGCACAAGCAGCCCTCCGCAGTGCAGTTACGATGCAACAGGCCATCCGGAAACACCTGCCTACCAAGAAGCACGGCAAGTTAATGGATACCGGGGATGATGTTGAGCTGCCGTTGAGCGATATGGAGCGGGAAAAGACGGTAGAGGCCCTGCAGGCAATTATCGCCCCAACGGATGTCATGAACAATCCAACGGCGCTGCAGGCGCGCATTCTTCATGACACCTACCCTCACCTGATGAACCAATTGCGGCAGTATGCCGCTGAGGGCTTGGCCAAAGCCCATGAGGACAAGATTGCGTTCACATTGGAGGATAAGGAGAAACTGAGCACCACCCTGCGCATGGATGCCTCGGTTGACACCGACAAAAAGATGATTGCGCGCATCCAGGCGGAGTTGCGGGCCCAGAACACCAAGAACAGTGAGCAGCCTGACAGGTCGCCTTCTCGCGCCGGATTTGGTAAAACGAGTTCGTCAAATGCTACCACCCCTTCTGAAAGAGTAGGAAAACTATGAAATCCTTGAAAATTATGCTCCTTGCCCTTGCGGCGCTTGTTATCTCTGATGTGGCCTTCGCGCAAAACCGCTCTTCCGTTGTTGCGGTGGGAACCCTCACCAATTGCAATGCGGCGGGCATGGCGTCGGCAATTGATTGCGAAGTGCGGAACACCGCCTGGGGCGTCAATAGCGTCATCGGCTACAACCTGCTCACCATTGAGGTTTTGCAGGATGTGGATGGGGACGGCACATCCACAGGGTTCTCCTTCCAGCTCGAAGCATGCTCTGAGGGCCTGGCGGCGTCGGATTGCACCACCGATAGCGATTGGTTCTTGGTAAACGGCGAAAGTTACTCCGCGGGCACCATGACGCTCGCAGGGGGTACATTCAGCAAAACTGAGGATGTTGCCAACGAAGACATCCGCATGATGTACAGCATCGGCATCAACTATATGCGCCTGCGCATTGCCAACATTACGGCGCTCTCACAACAAGAGGCCGGAGACACCATCACCATCAAAGCTTGGCTCGCCGGCAGCGGAGCGTTCTAATGCAATACGTGGCAATTGTTCTCTTTATAGGGCTTTTGGGGGCAGCACCCATCGCACTTAACGGCGGCGGTGGAGGCTCCTCCTTTGCGGGCGGAAGTTTTGCCTCTGTTTCTACTGGCGGCACCGGTTGCAGCCAATACGCGTTCTCCAGCGAGTCAGACCTGGGTTTCGGCCGTGCGGCAGAGGACGAATGGTGCATCGGAACTTCAACGAGCTCCAACTATGTTTCCGTGCTGCATAATTCATCTAAAACCCAATTGCAGTTCAATACGGCGCCGAGCACTTCCGCGCCCCACTTGAGCGAAATTGATAACACGGATGATGGCTTCAACATCGGGGACGGGACCAATCCGTTCTCTTGGGTTGTGGGCGGCACGGTTGTGGCCTCTATGGGCATGCAGGGCTCCAGAAGCTACCTGTGTTTTGGCGCGTGGAATACTAATGGAGTTCCGTGCTTCACTTCCGACGGCACAGATTTCGTTATGTATGACTCCGACGGTTCGTCGTTTAGCGGCTACTGGGATGTTGGAAGTACCAGTGTTCAGTTTGTTGCTGGCTCTGCTGCAGCGCCTTCGGTTTATTTCGATGGCGACAGTAACACCGGGTTTTTTCGTGGGGGCGCGGACCTCATCCACCTCTCCATTAATGGGACGGATGCAGGCCGCATTGCTGGCGGCTCAGCAGAAGCAATTAAACCAGCGGCAGGGTACTATATCAATATCGCGGAACACAGTGGGTCACCGGTAAGCTTCTCTTGCGGCCCTACCACTACCGGAGCAATGTCCTATGATTACACCAATCACCGTTTATACGTCTGCAATGACGAATCAACGACCCGTGCAGGGTACGATTATGCGGACCTGACGGATTGAGGGTTACATGAAACACGTATTGTTTTTACTGATGTTTGCTGTTCTGGGGTTCACGGGAGGAATTACCACCCAAGCGTGGTTGGCCCCGGACGGTACCCGCACGGCACCCGCATATTCGTTCTCTTCTGAAACTGATTTGGGCGGCTACCGCAGTGGCTCTGGGTCCCTGTGCTTAACCATCAACGATGATGACGACGGCCGCACATGCTTCGGCAGTGGTGCATTGCGCTTGGGTTCTGACGGCACAGCATTTGGGCGCCTGACGTTCGACAACTCCACGCAATTCTATTTGGTAAACGATTCCACAACTGATTCCTTCGGGTGGTGGTCAGACACTAGTACGGACGACCTGTTTGTTGGTTCATATGGCACCCGGTTCATTATTGGCAACTCCTACACAACGACGACCTACATGCATACGTACAATGTTAGCGGCGGAAACCTTGTGATGGGTAATAGTGCGGGCACCGCGTGGACGACCTCCCAGGGCGTTGGATATACTGGGTACGGTATCCGTCTAGATGTGGGCGGGTATTTGGCGACGTTTTCTACCACCACGGGATTAACCGGGGGTGGCGATGGCGTAATTGAGTACCGTTACAATGGGACCGTAACCGGCTACTCCCGCAACAAGGATATTTTTGAGGTGGCCAGTGCGTCTTACAGCTTCATCCCAGCAAAGTCCAACGGTGCGCCAGCCAGTACTGTATGCGACGCCAGTGCAGAGACTGGCCGCATAATTCAGGATTACAGCAACAACCGGCTTTACGTCTGCAACTTCGACGGAGCATCCGGTTGGAAATACATGACGCTTACGGAATGAGGGAAATATGAGTACGAAAAAATGGGGCTTGATTTATCTGAGTGTGTTCCTGCTGTGCGGTGCAGCGCCCATTGCGCTTAACCCTGGGGGCGGTTCCTTCAATGGCGGAACGCTTACAAACGCATTGCTTGCTCCCGATGGTGCAACCGGGGGCCCGGCATACTCTCACAGCGCTGAAGCCGGCATGGGTTTGTGGCGTAGTGCCGCTAACACCCTTAGCGCTGGGGCCCAGAACGGCTACTGGTTGGATTTCACCGCAACGGCAAACAACAGCAACGTGAAATGGGATTCGGGCTTTACGGATGTTTCTACGAGTACTAGCGCGCCGGCAATCCGCGGGACCGATGCGGATACCGGGGTAATCTCACAATCCCGCGCAACGGATTTCGTGTGGAATGGTGATGCCTTTGCCGGTATCCGCTCATCCGGTACGGGGTCATACTACGGCGGCATGTGCCTTGATGCATCCGGCACGGCCCCATGCATCAATAACTACTTACTCTCAGGTGGGAAATTCATCCTTAGTTCCGTCAATGTCTCGAACTGGACGGGGACACTTGACCTTGGAGATGATGGCTCAATCCTCAATGACCGCTCCACCGGCACCCCGGCCGGCTATGCTTTTGAGAATGACAATGACACAGGGTTCGGCTCTTCGGACGGCACCTATATTTACTTTGGTGGTGCTGGTGGGACACGTTCCACATTTGGCGCCAATGGCCTTCAAACCGCTACGTCAACGACGTATTCCTATGTCTCCACTGTTGCCGGGGCCCCGCCTGCAGGGGACTGCGATGCCGATGCAGAGCGCGGGCGGCTGGTACTAGACACGACCAATTCTAGGTTGTACGTTTGCGGCGGCGCCACACGGCTGTGGGATTACTATTCGCTGATTTGAGGTCTGTCATGCACGATGTTTTGGTAGTTGAGGTCAAGGAAGAGCAACGGGAAATGCGTGCGGCTTTGAGGGAGATTAACAACACCCTCACAGATATCAAAGTAGAATTGTCATCCATGAAGGCCCGGATGACGATACTTTCTGCTGGTGGCGCGGCCCTGTTTGCTGCTATGGTGTGGGCATTGCAGTATCTTCTCACGCATTGAAAAGTGAGTGCCCATGATAGAAACAGCCCTCATAGTTCCCGATGTTCATGTCCCCTACCACGATAAGCGCGCCTGGAAATTGCTGTTACACGTCGCGCAAGAACTTCAGCCCCAAATCATTATCACCCTTGGTGATTTCATTGATTGCAAATCTGTCACCGGTCATGGGTTGAAGCCCAAAGAACGCGCGTTGCTTTTGGTTGATGAATTGCACGCCGGTAAACGCGCGCTCGAAGCCCTGTATGAATGCGCCCCCAAAGCGCGGAAGTATTTCATCGAGGGAAACCACGAAAACCGCATTGCGCGCTATTTGGAGAAGAATGCGCCGGCGTTGGAAGGCATGTTCTCTTTGCGTGAGGAGCTTGGGATTAACTCCAACTACATCCCGTACGGCGATTACCTGCGCATCGACCGCATGCATTTCACCCACGATTTGGGCAAGGCGGGGCCCACTGCGCATCGTTCCGCGCGTGAGGAAGTCGGCGGAAACGTTGTTATTGGCCACACCCACCGCATGGGCATTGAGTATGGCCCCAAGATTACCGGAACCCATGTTTCGGCGAACTTTGGGTGGTTGGGCGGCCCCGAGGCCGATGTTGATTACAACAAGCGCCTGCGCCAAGCATGTTCAACCGTCCTAGGGTTTGGCATCGGTTTCCGATGCACTGTGTCAAAGCTGTGGTGGTTGAACGCCATCCCCATCATTAAGAACAAATGCATCGTCCCCACCAAGCCCCTTTTGTTGGGCTGAAATTGTGGTAGGGTGCCCCCATGACACTCAAACTCGATTTATCCGGTTATACCATCGTCGCCCATGCAGCTAACCCCACCTCCCCAGAAGCGGCGGGGGAATGCGAACCCAAGTTAGACGGGTCCTTCATTGTGCGGGTGTCCCCGCAACTCAACGACCACGCGTTCGGCGAAGTGTTCATTCACGAAATGGTGGAGGCCATCAATATGGTCTACGACCTTGATATGAACCACACCCAGATTCAGACTCTGGGTGTTGCGCTTAATTTGTTGGCGGGGAAGGGTTTCGGCAAGGAAGTTCGCGCGAAGCTGGAGAAGCAGAAGAAACCTAAGGGGCGGTCAAAACCTTGACGCGCTCTTTCTCGGTACCCTTCTTTGCGGAAGATGCTCCACCGATGCGCAACCCCACGTAATGCAGGCTGTAGCGCCACCACGGCACACCATTGGCGCGCAGTTCATCTCGGTACAGCTTATCCGCCCACTCGCGCGCATCCTCTGAGAGCAGGCCCATGCGCATCAATTGGTAGAGGGCGTCATGGAGCAACGATGGTCGCATGGCCCCCGGAGTGTCTACAGTAGGGCCGCTGGGCCCGTCCCACGCATACCGTGCGCGGATGGTGATGCAATCTGTTTCTGGGTCATAGGTAACGACATCCTGCAGTGAACTGGACCCCAAACCCACCTTCTTTGTGGGGCGCAATGAGAGCGGCATGTTGCATTTGAACGTATATGCCGACGCCAGCATGTACTTCCAGTTGGTGGTTTTAACGTAACTGATACTCATTCTTTCACCCCAGGCGCTTTCGTGTTAGGTGTGTCCAATGCGCAACAAGAGCAGTTCGAAGCCGTCCAGTAGGAAGGGTCGCTACCGAGAAACTCCATTGCAGCAGCCCCAGTTAGAGGCGCCCCGGAACTACCCTTTACAGGAGCGGCCTCTGGTTGAGGCTCCCCCTGTTCAGCGCGGGGTGGTGGTGATACCACTTTGAATAGGCGCTCGATGTCCTCATCGGCATCTGTTAGCACGGGGATATCATCCCTCCCAATGCCACGGGTTTCATAAACCAGTAGCGCCATGGCGTTCCACATTACGTGTGCCAGGTGGGGTTCGCCGCTCTCATCATCTATCGTTTGGCCCAGCTCCCACTTAAGGAGGTGCCTCTTGAGCGCGCCTAAGCACCGGGACCAATCCATCCCGAGCTCCCAGTTACGGTCAGCGTGGATTTTGGCGCCATAGGTAAGTACCCGCGCTAAGTACAGGGTTGCCTCCGGGGGGATAAGGTCCAACCGCAACTTTCCCGCATCATACCGTTTGCCTTCGTTACTCATTCCCAGACCCTCATTGTGCCCCGCTCCGCAGGACAGTTAAATTTTACTTTTATGTAGTGTATCGCCCCTACGTCCTGGTTCCAGAACAGGGCGAACTTCTTATGCAGGCCATCGGCATCCCCGCGCAGGCGCCAGAACATCTCATGCGCCAACTCATGAACGAGGGACCCGCAGGCCAAATGCGCGCCAGTTTGCTTGGTAACAAACATGGTGAGGGCTCCGGGGTATGAGTAACCCCAGCACCGGGCATGCTTCTCACCATCCGCCGTGTGCGTACACAGGATGCTGTTTGTGGGCGCAATGAACGCCTGAATGGGGTTCGTGCGCAGGGATTGGTAGAAGGACTCGATGTCCTTCTTGTGGTAGCCAATCAGAACGCCCTCCGCTACTTCCCGCACCACATCCGCAACCTCACGGGAGTCCACGGGCTCCCCCGAGAGGTCAATAACGATGAGGCCGTCGGACGCGCCAACGTTCTCCCGCAATTGAGGCTCCCGTGTGTGCGGGATGCATGCGCACATTGGGAGCGCGCTAACAACCAGCAACATGAACCAACAAATCCCCCACCAGAGATTGTCCTTCATAATTACTCCGCGCTCGATGCTTCAATGTACAATTGCAGGATGGTTTCTACGTCGCCGAACTCCTCTTTAGCGCGCTTCACCTGCTCTTCGGTAAGCATGGAGAGGGCAATCTGGGTGGCGCGCTGAAGGGCCTCCACCTGTGTTTCCTCATTCCACGTACCGGCCGCACGCATCTTCTTCACAAATGTCCGCTCAACAACCTGTGCCGCACGCGCTGCTTCGCCCTGCAGGGCCAACCGCAACTCATCCCGCGTTTGGATGCTGATGCGCGTCTCCAGGGACGTAATCTGGGACTCCATCCATTTCTTGGTGAGGGCCCCGAGCTTGATGATGCCGCCAAGCAGGATGCCACCGACGGTAGTATAAATGGCCGTTTGTAACTCTGGATTCATTTGCTTTCCTTTTTCGTCCTTGTTAGTTTTCTCTCAAGCTTTTCAATGTCCTCAATGCCAATCTGAAAAATCGTCTTTAGATTTCTGAGCACCGTTTCGATACTGGTGTCTACGCCCGGGTAGTAACAGAGTTCTGCTAACACGTCGAAATTAAGTTCATATTTGCCATCGTACCCTGTTTCATGGTGCCGAAATTTATTAATCTTCCACCATTTACCGAGGCGCATAGACCCGGAACGCCCGTTGTAGGTTTCTCCCTTAATAAGCGTGGATATATCTTGTTTAATCTTCTTCATTTTGTTTTTTTGGTGCGGCATCTGATTCCTCCTTAAGGTTCATTGCTTCATACACAATGGGGAAGTGTTCGGCTAAAATTGTTGCGCAAAGGATTGCTACTTCCCGGTGCTCCTTCTGCGTTGCGACGTCCAGGCGGGTTTGCAGGTAATGCACCCAGGACCGCACGCTACCAGTCATAAAGATGGTGCTCATAGTAGACATTGGGAGGATTGCCCGCGCGACCTCTTTCGCAATGCCCTTGGAGAGGGCCATGCGGTAATCGGCCAGCAGGATGTCGGAGACGTCCGTTTGCAGGGTTTGCCACCAATAATTGAGCTCGGCATCCGTGCTTACATGGGAGCTTTGGCGGTTCTTGTGGTCTTGTGTTCTGCATTCCAGAATGAGGAACTCTTCTGGAACTTCGGCGTACCGTTGGGAGTTATGCGTTATGATGCCGTTTGCTACATAATTATGGGAAACGTGGTCAATTTCCATATCGTAAGTCTCCTGCTGACCTACCAACTCTACTGATTTTACGTACGACCACGCTAACGTTTCCCGCTCTTCCTTGGATTTCTGCTTGTGGCAGGGAGAGCATAGGATTTGCAGATTTGAATACTCAAAAGCCAAATCTGGACGCAATGCCACGGGGATACGGTGGTCTATCTGGAGGTCCTTTTTCCCTCCACATTGCGAACACTGTTCCCCAGCTTCGGTAAGCAACCTCAGACGGTATTTATTCTGCCAACTAGCAACTTGCATCCGCCAAGAAGTGCCCCTACCATCAATATAAAACTCGCTCTCTGCTCCTCTACGGGAGGCCGCTTTCATCTTCTCCCTTGTAGCGTCGCTCTTTAACTTCCTGTAACCTGGCTGCTCCTCCGAGGGCTTCCCTTTATTCCAAACAGGGGTATACTCCGCTACTTCTTGTCTGGTGAATTGAAGCCCGTGGATTCTTAGCCATTTTCGGATAGTGTGGATAGTGACACCTGCGGCCTCCGCTATTTGGGAAAGACCTTTCCTAGGGACATTACTCCTCTGGAGGGCTAACCAATCTTTGTCTTGGTAGGTAGGTACCCCATTCGTCCCAACCACACTTGAGCCTGGCACCAGCTCGCCCAGCCTGGTCCAACCTCCAGGTGTGATGATTTTATGGTCTGCAGTGGCAACCAAACTCTTCCCATTTTGGAGTGTTAGACGGTAAACCTCTTTTACTCCTGTCCGAAACACTTCTTTGACTCGAGCTGAAACTAATGTTTTAGACTCCTCGTCGTAAACCCGGACGAGCCTACCCCAACGTGTATCGTCCTGTAGGGTATATAGGTCTCGAATAGGGCGAAGTTTTACGCGACCTCCCGCAGTTACGGTGCTAATTAGGGTATCCCCAGACACACAGAACTCCGAAAACACGAAGCTCCGATGGCGCAGGATTTGCCGCGTAACAAGTATCGGGGCCTCAACCTCAATAGTGAGGTGGGCGTGCTCAAAGACGCTCCAATGCCCATTGCGCATGCAGTATCCAAGCAGCCGCTCCGGCTCCTTGTACTTCTCCAGGACATCTTTGGGGGAACTCACCCGCGCAATGTACGCCATCGTGGCTTCGGCATTGGGGGTGGAAACGACATACTTGGCAGTAATCATGTCAACCCACCTTGCCTTGGGCTTTATCTGCTTCTCTTATGAGGAACTCCCCTAAGGACCGGAGTTGCTCAGGGAAGAGATACAGTTTTTCTGAGGCAGGCCGATACCAGTTTTGGGTGACCAAGTGGAGCATCATGCCATCGTGGGTTACCCTAACTGTGGACGCTTGGTCCCCTTTGGTGCTCCAGGTAGCCACTACAGATTTATTTTGAGTCACTTGCAAGCCTCCACGGTAATGCGCGCCATGCTTTCGGTAAGTTGTTGCCGCGCTAACTCTACGACGTCATCAATGTGGACGTAGAGGGCGAACATGGAATCATCGCTTAACTCGCACCTCGCGCTTGCCGACCCACTCACTTCTTTGCTTCGGTGTGAGAGAGCCAAAAGACTCAAACTCGTGGAGGTCACGCAAATTGTAATAACGCCCAGCATCAAAAGAACTGTCACTTGAAATCGCATTATCTCCCTTTCTTTCTGAGGTGGTGCCAAGTACGGCATCACATTGCGCGCATTCACTCAACTTGGTCCGTACGTCGTCGTTTTCGTCGATGTACGTTATGCGCCGTTTTTCGTGGTAGCAGCTACTCACTTGTTTCCGCCATTCATGTGCAGGGGGGAGGGGCTTCTTAGGTGTTGTCATCGTCTTCTTTCTGTTTGATGCTTTGAGACACATCGAGCAATCGATTAGCGATACCAACCGCCTCCTCAGGGGTCAAGACAATCAATGTCCCGCTGTTCCCCTTGACAATGACAACATATTCACCGCCCTTGGTCGCCATCAAACGCACGTCAACGCTCATCAAACTCTACCTTCCTTCTTTGCCCGCTCATTAACCCACGAGCATATCGCTAGAGCCATACTCTTTGGATAGCCCGGTTGGTTAATTAATTTTTGGTGCGACGGCGCATTCAGGTAGCCGCATTCGAGCAGGCAGACATCCTTGAACCCTAGCTGGTGGTAGGCGTTCAGGACGTTGGCCACACGCGCCTGCATCCACTGGTTTTCTTCCGTCACCGGTTCCGTGCAGTACACCCGAACCCGGTTCAGCGGCGTATGCAATTGCGCATGCGTGGGTTTCGGCGTAATCCAAAAGTTGGGTTCCCGAACATAGATTTCCGTCTTGGCAAACATGTCGGCCTTCTTGATGTCCGTCGCCATGTTGTGGTGAATGGAAATCGCGATATCCGCGCCCCAGCTCACGGCCTTGCGTGCGCGTGTGAGCAGGGAAATATCTTGGGTCTCCGCGCGTGACAGACGCACAATGTGGCCCCACTGCGATAGCGCCGCATCGAGCTCCTGCGCAATTTGCCAGTTAAGGGATTCCTCGTTCAATGTTGCGCCATTTTCCAAAGTTACTGATGCGCCACGTCCTGGGCTATGACCTGGGTCAACGTGAATCTTCATATTTGGTCCTCTCCATAGTTAGGGGCTTCCGATTTTCTCAAATCTTTACAACGATAAGAGTAAAGCTTTTCTAAGTCTTTTTGAGTATATTTGTACCTCGTGCTCGGGCTTGCGTGTAGGCCCCAGTATCTGCCTGTATAAGCAGACTTGGTATTACCAAACGCAATCGTATCGTCTGTAATACGACTTATCGTGTGCTTCATATTTGGTCCTCCCAAGAGGGTACTTGTTGTTTTCCGTGACTCAGAAATGCCTCCCTGCTTACTTCACAGGCGCCCCAGCAACGCTTAGGAGAACCGCCACGAAGGAACAGTATCATGTGTGATACGGGATATTTTGCTATCGTATGTTTCATGTTTGGTCCTCCAATATCCACGGCATTGCTTCTACCAGTTCTTGAAGTTTGTGCGCTTCATAACTGCTAGGGCTGGCGATATCGTAGGCGCCCCAAAACCTGTGAAAGTTAATGCTGATTTCTGCAGCCATAGCAAACCCAACGGCACCAAAACTATCACGCCACCAAAAAGTCTCGTGTTTCATCGCATGAACTCCTCAATCTTGAACTTCTTGTACTGAGCAATTTCAGGTGCAGCGGAATCCCCGTATGTCATGAACACCCACCTGTTGGCATGCTTCATCGCTACTTCGCCGCCTTCACCATCCGTCAGCACAATTACCGCCTTTGGATACTTCCGGCGCCCTAAGAGGAAATCTTCAACGCACTGGAAAGAAGTTCCGCCGGCACCATTTGGGAACGCCTTGTTGAGGTCATGCTCCCAACAACCGGTGTTAAACAGCAAAGTTTCTACCTTGAAGGTTTTCGGCGTGGAGCGCGCCAATGCAATGAACTTCTTCAACGCATCGACATCGATGGAGCCGCTAACATCAATGGCCAGCGTCACCACCTCACGCTCTTGCTGTACTTCGCTTGGCAGCACAACTTTGGGATAAGCGCTCAACAACCGCGCAGGGTGTCTGCGCCAAGTTTCCTCTGTTTTGTTGGTTTGCGTAAGTTGAATGAGCAACTTCTCCCACCGCGCCGTTGCCCGCTCGGGTGTATCGACGCTGTATGCCGCGTTGGCCTTAGAGTTGCCTTGCTTCAACCCGTAAACCAAATCAGAGAGCTTCTCCTTGAGCTCCTGTGGGAGGGCCTCAAGCACATGCTCGTCCAAGGCTTCGCCCCCTGCGGGGTCCTCCGGAAGCAAATCCATGATTTCCCGCACGGATGCCCCGGTGCAATCCCTCTGTACGAATGCCATGCCGTAGCATAGCTTTGGGCGCAGGGCATCGGAGAACGTTGTGGCGTACGTGCTCTCCAGGGTATCATTTACGATGCAGTCCATCGCGATATTGGCCCTGCGGTACTCATGCGGCTCCAGTTTCTCCAGGGTATGCTGCAGCAGGACATGGAGGCATTCATGCGCCAGGGTTGCCGCCAGGTCATCCAGAGAGATTTCCTCCAAAAAGGCCTCGCCAAACAAGAACTCAATCTTCTTGAGCCTCGGGTTCCAACCCACGCATGCCGTTGGGACGCTCGTGCTAACCACCGGATACCCCAAACCATATATGTCCAGAACCAGCTTGTTGCCCCGCTCGGACAACAGGCCCAATGCAGACAACAGTTTTTTGCGTTGTTCGAAGTTCATGATTACCCCTCCGGCAAATGCTTCTGCAACAGTTCTACGATATCGGGCGTCCCATGGTTTGGGTCCGCGTTGAACTTGTTAAGGGCGAAATCCCGGAACGGCTTGAAGCAGTACGACAAAATGGCTTCCTTGAAATCGGGGTCGATGACCGCAAACAAATGCCGCAGGTTGTAGTACCAAGTTGGGTGAACATGACCCAACAGGTTGGCCACCTGCTGCTTTACCTCGGGGTCATGCTTTGCAAGCGCCAGCACGCCGTCGGCATGCTTGATGAACAACTTGGCGCCTTCCGCCGTAGTAATCTTATCATCAATCTCCGGCAGCACTGCATCCCATGCTGTGCGCGTAAGCACCGTTGGTACGTTTACGGGGACGGCAACCTGCTGCGCGCCCAGTAGTTTGTAGAGTTCTGTTACAGGGTATGGCATCTCCAGCGGCATCATCTCTTCCACGCGAACATTGTTCTCCAGGGCAAAGCACAGGTACTCCGCACGGCGCGGCGAAAGATGTTTCCGATGTTCCTTTTTAAGGACATTCTCGTACCAACTCACCACCGCGGTTACGGTGCGCTCACTGTACTTCGAGAGCAAGTAGGGGACGTCCAGCTTGCTCTCCATTTGGACGTAAACGTGGAAGCGGTCCATGAGCGCCGGGTCCAAGTCCTCTACTTGATAGTCGCCGCCAGGGGGATTGATTGCCGCCCACACCATGCGCAACTTGGGCAGCTTGACGCCGTTGACGGACTTGAATTGAACGATTTCCAAGATGGCGTTCGGGACGCGCGGGTTGGCGCGGTTCAGCTCATCGAAGAACAGGAACTCGGCATCCATGAGGTCGGTGCTGCGCAGGAACTTAATGGTATTGTTCTCCATGTCGGGCGCAGGGATACCGATGATGTCAACCCAGGGGTCCAGGGTGGACGCGCTGAAATACTTGAGTTTCAGTTCAAGTTGTTGCGCGATGGCATTAACGCGGGCAGTTTTGCCAATACCATGGGTGCCGATGAGCATAACGTTCAGATTGTTCTTTGCGTAGATTTCCAACATGTGCGGTCTCCTCTTGTGCAGTCATACCCAGAAAAGTATGCGGTGGTTATTTTTATAAGGGGTTCATCCCAGCAAATCCTCCTGCGCTTCATCGCGGTTGCTACATGGCTCGCAATCAAGGAAGAAGTTCCAATCGGGCCAAGATGGCATACCATGGATGCTGAGGGGCATGCCGCATTGGCAACGCGGCCATTCTCGGAGATGCATCAACTTCTTGCGCGCCGTGCGCATTGCATCTTCTATGCCAACGGGCTTTGCGGGTTCTTTGTAGATAACGTCATAACGCTTGTAGTTCATACCTGTAGTTACACGGTATGGCGGGCGGTGGGTTAGGAAAATGTACCTTGGGCGGCGGCTTCACGTACTTTCTCTATGCTCTTGTATTCGGTGGTATTGGCCCAGTGGCCGCCCTTTGCAGAGATATTATAGCCAATGGAAAACTTAAGGTCGTACGTCCGCCCGTTAACTGTTACCGGGATGACGCACACCATGGCTTCCTGCAATAACTCACATGTGCCCAAAACATCATCTGTTTCAATCAAGAAGGCATCATGGATTTGGCCGATGAGCTTGGTTCGCTCCCAATCAATGCGCTTGGCAATTACGCGCATGGCGCGGTTAACGATATCGGCGCCGGTGGCCTGGATTGGCCAGTTTGCGGTTTCCTGCTTGCGGGGTTTGCGCCACCAAGTAAGGCGCCGTTTACTGATTGGTAATTCAATAAATAGGTCTTTAGTAGCGCGTTTGAAGGCACCCTCGAAATAAACTTTGAGGGCGGGATGCGCTTTGTACCATTGCTCAACCAAGCTTTCGCAGAACTCCAGGGTGACGTTGTAGCCGTTAGCGAGCAAGTTGCGCTGAATTGTTTCCGCCGTGCCACCATAGTTGAGGGCAAAGACAACGTTCTTTGCTAGCGTTTCCTGAACTTTATCGTCCACTACGTATGCGCTCTGGAAGACGTCCATGGCATTCTGGGTATGGATGCGGATACCCTTCTCAAAAGCTTGGAGCATGGGTTCATCACCGGCAAGCAGGGCGGCAATGCGCAGTTCCAATTGCGAGAAATCGGGGTAGATAAGAAAGCGCCCCTCTGGCACACGATAGAGGTCCCGCATCTTGTTTGGGATGGTTTGGATTGCGGGGTCTTTGATGGAGTAACGGCCGGTTTTGGCACCATAAGGGCGGACATCAGGGTGCACTCTGCCATCGGCACCAACACATTGCTCGGCGTTCTCTAAGTAGGAACCCTTGAACTTCCCCGCCTCCCGATATGTAATGATGGCCTTGCATACGTGGGAAACGCGGGGGTCAGGGTTTGCCTGCATCATTGCAAGCGCTTCGGCATCGAGGGACGGCGCCATGCGCTCCGTTTTCTTTACCGGCTCAATCTTCAAATGCTTGAAGAAGTATTCGCGCAGCTGCTTAGTGGAGTTTGGGTTCAGTTCAGGGATAAACGGGTCCGTAAAGGAGCGGATGAAGGCCAAGGTTTTGTCCTGGATTTCGCTCAACCGGATGCGGTGGGCGTCAGCCGCGTGTTGGTCCCACATGATGCCCGCGCGGGAAATTTGGCGCGCAATACCGAAGTCCTCCAATTGCTCTGCAATCAGCCGCTCCCCATGCGGGATGTTGCTTATCTCCCTATCTAGCGCCGCGTCGGCCCAGAGCGTCGTTAAGCAGTCCTTCGCGTTGTAAACGGCCAGCGTATGCCATTCGCGCTTGACGAAGGCGTCAACATGCTTCTCTTCCGTGCCGCTCTTAAAATCTTGCTTGTATGGAGGGATGGCGCAATACTGGGCCCCTACGAAACCCAACGAATGCGGCGCATCGGGATACAGCACATGGTGCTTCGCCAGGGTGTCGGTGGTGTTAAGTACTTCCACCCCGCGCCGTTCAAGGGCGGTGATGTCATGGTTGATGTTGTGGCCGACCTTAAGTACTTCGGGGTCGCGCAATAGTTCCCGGATGAGTTCCTCTATCTCGGCGCCTTCCGAGTACGAACTCAGCGGCGCCACCCACCCATACTTGCCGCTCTCATATTCGTCCCACGGCACGCTGATAGCGATGTTGTCCCACGCGAGGCCCAGCGCCATAATTTGGTTAGTTGAGGGGTTGTTTTCGATGTCGAGGGCGACTTTCTTTGAGCGGCGTTTGCGCAGCGCTTGTAGGGCCTCGTACGGCGTACAGAGGATGGTTGCGCGGTCGAATGGATTCTGATGTACGGGGGCATTCACGCGCTGGCACAGGGTGTAGAGCATCGGTATCAGGACGCCGCGCTTATCCAGGATGTGGTCCAGGTTGTAGAAACCCCACCGCAATTGGCCGTTTATGGTTTGCGGCATGCCCCATGCGGCATCACACGTGTACCCGGTGATGAGCCACGATGCGAAGGGCCCAAAGCCGACAACGTGCGTGAAGCCCTGAGCAATCAATTTAGGTTCAAGCGCGGCCCATGCTGCTTTGGTGCGGCCCATGGTTTCGCCGGCGCTGGCGCTTTTGGGGGCGGGAGCATCCAGAAGGGCGAAGTACTGGACCCTGTACGGGGTCAAGGTACTTACAAACCGCTCTGTGTATTGGGAGATTGCGCGGCCCTCGTCGACCGCACGGTAAGAGGGCGAATCCAAGACGAAGGCAACGCGCATATGGCACCTTTAAGGTGTGGAAGGATTAGATGGCGGACTTTTTGACGAGCCTGGGAAAGCCCCCTTCAGTTATCGCGATTTCGCCGTTAAACATTGCGCCAACGACTGAGCCGCTATCCACGGCAGCGTGTAGCGCGTTGGTGGCTCCAACGCACCACTCTTCGTATGCCTCCCAGTCGGCCTTCTTATTCCCTGTTTTCTCAGGTGGCGGCGCTACAACACCGAACACCTGCGCCCAGAATGCAAATGAACGGACTCGCTTCTTAGAGTCATCTACAGGGATGCCCTCCGCAAACACGGGGATAACAACTTCACTTGGGAGTGAACGGGAACGGTCGAAGGAGGACGCGTTATTGTTATCCTTCAGAGGGTTGCTGAAAAATACGTAGACCTCCTTCCCATCGTTGTAACCACGGTCGGCAACTTTTTTGATTACATTGGCAACACGGAAAACGTATTCTCCGGCTTCGAGGGAGTTCTTGGCGAAAGCGGTTTTTTGGCGAACTTGGTCGATTGTGATTTCGTAACTCATGGTTTGTCCTTTACTGTCCTTTACTTGCTGGTTTCGGGTTTTTTAATATCCCATATTATGCTATTTGCGAATTGCGAATTACGGGGCCAGCTTGGCTTTCACCGTATCAAAGATGTCCGCAAGGTTTGGGTTGATGTATTCCTTTTCCAAAAACCTTGAGAACCTGCTTTTGCCACGCGCTTTGTCCCCGCCTTCCGTGTGCAACTTATACACGGGATTGCCCTTCAAATCATAGTACTTTTGCATAAAACTGTACAAACTTGCTGGGCCGGAATACGCATTGAGCCCCGCGCCGGTAATCATGGGCTTAATGACTTCGCCGTCCGCAATGCCCTGCGCCAGGGCCTGGGTGGCATTCTTCTCCCCACTGCGGTCGCGTACGTCGCCGATGTCGACCTTGCTGTGCGCAATGAAAATTTTCTTTGCGGGCATACTAACGAAGCCGCTAGCGAACGCCTGATGCATTGCGGAGAATGCCCGCCAGTCCGGCGCGCCACTGCCATCCGTGGGGCATTCCTGCGAAATCCAAAGGTCGAGCATCGTAATGCCGTCGATGATAATGTTCCAAGGGCGCTCGGGGTCCGCCTGCAGCTTAGCGCGCACGGCCAAGTGCAACTCCTTCGTGAGCTGCGGAATCTTCCACCCCGTGCTGTACCGGATACTCGGGACATCAATAAGTTGATTGGGCGCGACGTAATATTGCGACCCGAGCAAGCCGTTTACGCCATCGGGGTCCAGTTGAACCCAAAGGGTGTTTTCGCCAAACGCGCGGTCAACGGTTGCCGCAACACTGGTTTTGCCGGCACCTGGAGGCCCATGCAGGAACACCGTCGCGCGCTCAATGTTCTGCGTGGTCCCTTCGGACCATAGTGCAGGCGCGGCGGGTGCATCTGCGGGTTTTGGGGGAGCATTAACTAATGCCATTTGCGTTTTCTCCTAAACATTTCTTTGCATGGGGGCAATATCCCCACTTGGACATACAATTGAAGGAGCGTTCTTGGTTAGGTTTTTCTATCATTTTTGCAATAAGATTTTGCAGGGCCTCTTGGGAGAACGGTTCCGCCAGCACTATTTCGAATCTGGGGACTTTGGTTTTGACTCCGACGATGAAGACGACGCCGTCGACGGATACGCCATTGGCGTACAACACGTGCCGGTACCATGCGGCTTGTGCCGAGTACTCATACTGCGCACGATCGTTCGCGCCAAATTGGCCAAGGAATTTGTAATCAATGCAAAATTTGCCTTTAGGTATGCCCAATTCATTTTCATCTCCAAACTCGTAAATCGCGTCCAAGCGCGCAGTTAAGGGTTTCTCTAGTGTAATGCCATTGTGAGTTGTTACTTCGAACGCCTGTTCCGCAGATACAAGCGCGCCGCCCAAGGTGGGACTGAAGCGTTTACGGTACGCATTGAACATGCGGATGGCTTCGAGGTTCGCATAGGGCCAATAGGAAGGGCGCTCGTATTGCTCATCATGGATGAACGTTACTTGCTCGGGGTCAAAGTTGGCGTCGTGCGACGTATAGATTTCGACGAAAGCGTGCGCCATGGTGCCTGTGAGGGTCCCTTCGCTCTCTGCCAGAACTTTAGGCTTTAGGGAGTCATAATGCGCCAACCTGCCGCAACGCATGCGCTTAAGTGCATCAGTAATCCCGTTGCCGCTGCCCCCGGGCTCTATCTTGTATGTTAGGGACATGTAACAATCTCTTCAATAAAGTATTGCAAGTTCACCGGGTTCGGCGCGGCAT
>JACCDR012604707.1_pt1 | contig 47571 bp, 61 predicted proteins | sample 7446431 | NCBI WGS metagenome assembly JACCDR01 (sample SAMN15323443, study PRJNA562643) | freshwater metagenome | isolation source: river surface water | place: USA:Blue River Watershed | collected 2017-08-17 | reverse complement strand
CTCATGCTTTTCTCGGATCCATTCGAATCCCTTGATCAACTCATTGGACTTTTGAACGTTGAATTTATCCGAACCGTGCTTATCGAAACCGACAGGAATTGTCGCTTCCAGATCGGAACGAATACGCGCAAGAGAATCTGGAAGATCCTTTGCAGTCAGGTTACCCAAGTTAATGGCACACATACCACAACCGATATCAACACCCACAGCCGCAGGAATGATAGCCTTTGAGGTTGCGATTACGGAACCGACGGTCGCGCCCATTCCGAAGTGAACATCTGGCATTACAGCAACGTGGTTGAAAATAAAAGGCATGGTTGCGATGTTACGCAACTGTTGCAGTGCAGCATGTTCGACAGGAACACCCTTGATCCAAGCCTTGATTGGCTTGCCATGTGATTCAATAATTTCATAGTTTGACATTTTCTTTATCCTATTTGGACGGCATCAGCCGTTTCATATTCTTTATCGGTGGACATGTGGTAAGAACTATCTTCATGTGGTCCATAGTACCAAGCAGAATTGACATGCAGTTTAATTTGCAAGGAATATGCATGTTCAACTTCACGCAATCCACCTTCATAGCCGCTCATCACGACCATAGAATCTTGTGGTAGTTCTTGTAATACTGAAATCAATTCATGTACTTTCATTACCATGCACTCTCTCTGCATGTATTGATTATTACACAACCCCAAGACAGTCGCGTCAGGTCCCGAATTTCGGTATTTGTGCATTTACCGCAATTGTCGATGTGCAGGGTGTCGTATAGGCCGTAGGAGAATTCGCCACCCTTCCAGCCATAGAAGGTTTTACCATTGATGACATCCTCAAGTTCTTTCACCAACTGCTGAACCTTTACGCCGTCCATAGTGGACTCTTCGAAACCCAGAGCAGGTTCGGCATAGATTCCCCTCCAACTTTCGACAGTGGTCGGTTGAAACCCAGCAAAATCGAACCAGACATAATCATCCGGCTTACATTCGTTTTCCAGAAAGTCCAGTACTTCACCTATAGTTTTCATTGTCCCTCGACTCCAAAATGATTCAACATGTTAATCATATGCACTGTAGAAGGAACATCATCACCCATATAGGTGAATTTCCGATCAGCTTCCTTCACAGCCTCGCTAATGACCCCAATACATTCAAGCACAATCAATTCAGCAAATTTGTCAAGTTGCTCTTTGTTAGCAAACGGACCGGTTTTAACAATCTTGATTCCGGCTTTTTCAGCAATTTGCTCTATTTGTTGCGCTTTCATTTTTCGTCACCCCCTCTTGTATGCAGAGTATTCTCTTTTAAACTGTTCCCTGGTTACACTCAACTCATATGTGTCCATAGCTTCATTGAGATCCTTCATAAAGCGTTCCACCAAATTATGGGGTATCAAGTAATGATTACCATCATAATCTCGGATTTGAGTTAGATTTGAGACCTTGAAGCCAAAGGGTTCTTGGTTGTTTTTGATTTCCTTTTCGATAAGGGCCGCCAGCCGGACGAAGGTACCTTGAAGGTCTTTTACCACCACATAGGTTAGATCATTAATCTTGTATCGTGGGTTACTCTCAGTAACATCAGCCACATATGCCTCTAGTGCCAGTTCAGCCACACGCTCCTTGGAGATAGACATTTGTTTACATACATCCTTATAGGAAATCATTTTTCCTCCTCATAACTATCAACAATTCCCTGCCAGTATTCGGTCAACTCTTCTTCGGAGAGTTGCTGTTCGTAGGCACAATTCTGACAGTAGAATGTGCCCGGTTTTGCGTCAAGGTCACACAACACATGAATGGAAGAGACCTTGTTTCCACAACAGGTACAGAACACTCTCAGAACTTTTTCACCAGCGGTGAGAGGTGAGGGTCCCATCGGTTGCAGATTCATACAACTTCCTCAAAGCCTTCCGACATGATCTGGTAAAACTTACCGTCAAGACGGAATACGTCACCGACGCTAGCCGAATAGTGGCGTTGCAGATCAACGACCTCAACATCAGACGGACCGTATCCGTTGGCACAATCGAATGCGACATCCAGATCGACCGTATCGATAGTAGCCACATCCGTATAGTGAATGAGGTCTTCCTTGTTGATTTTACCGAATCGCGCTCGGAGACTCACCTCATATTTCGGCATGGCGTCAGCAGCACCGGTGTGACCAAGACTGTTGATCACGGCATAATCAAGACTGTCCATCGGAATTTGCATCAGGGTAATCATATTAGGATACCATGTAGTTTTGAAATTGTTCGTTGAAATCGTCATTGGCATCATACCATGAATCGGAGTATTCCTCACATGATTGAATCTTTAATTTCATGTTATTGAATGATTCAACAAGTTCTTCCGGAATACGATAGCGGTGACCGTCAACATCTTTCAAGATAACCATAATCACCTCAGTAATCACAATATGGAACCAGTATGAAGGAGATACTCATACTTTGCAATACGAATATCTCCTTCAGGATCAAGCACTTACAGGATTAGAAGTTTTTAGCGTTAGCCCGTACTTCTTCGAAGGTGTACTCCTTGGTGATAACACCATCACGGAAGACCTCTACCAGAGCCGACGGCTCCCAGTCTTCCACCGTGCTTCGGAAGGCGCCAGTGAAGCGATCCTTCACAAGGTCAACACGACCAGCTTTCGACTTCTTGCCGCTATCGGTGATCGGATCCTTCACAACATCACGCCATTCACCATTCACTTTGGCAGCCGAAGCCTTCATGGCGAATTTCTGAGTATCACGGTCGAGTTGTTGCAGAAGAGCACCACCCATGCCGAATGCGATGTTGTCTGCCGAAAAACCTTTCTTCTCAAAAGCGCTAAGAATGGCTTCGATGGTAACCTCATTCACACCGTCACCTTGAATCAGGCGAACATGGTTAAGAACACGGTAACCTTTGCTGTTCAGAGTCGAACCAAATTTGGCATTCAGAATATCGATCAGTTTGCAGTTGACTTCTACAGGATCACCCGAATCAGGACGAATCACAACAGTAGCACCCGATTCGATCACTTCCTTGCGAAGTTCACCACCCCAGAGGTTTTCTGCGGCATTGTAGATATCGTAACTGTCAGACACAACAGCCACGATGCTACCAGGTTTCGCAAATTGCTTTAGCATGTTACGGTATGCATCGACCTCATTCTCCCTACCCCAAGAGGTAACAGTGCTGTGTTCGGCCGCAGGAATGCTGAAACCACAAACATCAGCATCGTAGTATTCCATCGCAGCAAGGACACCAGAAATAGTGTCAGTGCCCATGAAGTTGATCAGGTGAGCAGCACCACCAAGAGCAGCAGATTCCAGACTGGAAACGCCACGGGCACCGAAATCGTGCAGTTTGAAATCGATGGTCGAGGGATCACCAGTTTTCACAAGGAAACGGGTAATCAGTTGACGAATTTTCCAGCTTTGGGTGGCGACAGTAGTGCCATACCAAACAGCACGGAGGAGAGCAGTCTCTACCCAAGTGGTGAGCCAGAAGCACTTCGGATCGGTGTTTTCAACGACACAAAGAACATTTTTGGTACCTACAACGGTACCTTCAGGAACAGCGCGGATAGTGATAGGAAGGCGGCCGCCGCGTTGATTGACGATATACTCCCAACCTTCTCGGTTGAAGAGTTCGCCGTGGGCAGTCCAGATTTTCTCAGCGAAATCAACATCAGCCATAGTCACAGGCTTGGACAGATATTCGCGCAGGAGAGATTGGAGTCCGAAAAAGACGGTGCGATCATAGCGTCCGCCGCGGGATTCGATGTAACTGAGTACATGGGTAGTACCAAGTGGATATTGTTTCCACATGGGAACTTTGTAAGAGTCGGTATTGAGTACGATACTGTTTGCGTATTTCATTTGATAAATCTCCTTTATCAGTCTTTGTTAAGAGGAAAGTCTATCTTTCCTCACCTTCTGGAATCATTCTACATGTTTTTGTGGAAGATTCAAGATTTTCTTTGTCTTTAAAATCAATCACTTACGGCATCTTAACAGGTTCTTCACCCAGACGCTCTTTGAATCGTTCGAAGTCGCCCTTCGGTGTCGGAGTAAAGGAACCAGAATCTTCCAGTTCCTTGCGCTCAGGCACATATTGCGGAGAATTTTGTGCATCCAGCTTGTTCCTAGGACCGTAGGTATTGATGTTGTTATACACCGAAAACGATACGATCAACCAAACAAGGGTGGTAAATACTCTACTCACCTTTGGAGGCATATCAGGCAAAATCTTTTTGAGAACAAAGAGGAATGCCAGTGGAAGAGGAATCGTAAACAAAAGAGCCCAGAAAAGATTGATCAGTTGGAAATCGACGTTCATTGTTTTACTCCACCAAGGTTGACGTTGTTGTTTTTCAGCAGTTTCGCAAGCACCGCCGAATCGTCTACGGTTCTATCGAAACCACTTGAATCAGCAGGAACGATAATCACGTTGTTGCTCTTGGAAAGGGCAAGGTAGATTTCCTTTGCAATCTCCAGTTTCTTGTATGCCAGCATTTGCGGTGTGATTGACGCAGCAGCAATACGGTTTCCATCTGCAATGGTTTCCGCTTTCTCTCGCTCGACAAGACGATTCTTCTGTGCGATCATCAGAGCCTTTTCAGCCTCTACCATTTCCACCTCTGCGTTTGCATTAGCGGTTGCGATATCCACCTCACGCTTTTTGGTGGCTTCTTGTGCATTCACGATGATCTTCGGCGGCTGAATATTCGCCAATTCGAATCGACTGATCTGAATTGGTGTATTTGTTGCTGTCAGTTTAGCAACAATAGCATCGTGAATGTTCGCTCCTACTTTTTCGCGTTGACCAAGAACTTCTTCGATGCTGTACTTGGTAATTTCACTTCGGACAATGCCGCGAATAGCTTGCTGGCCGTAAGTAGAATAGATTTTCTCGGCGCTGATTCGTTGGGAACCATCGTTGAATGTTTGACTCACGACCCGATCAAAGATCGAATTCACGATCTTTTCGGTAGTCGGTACTGTCAGAACGGCACGCACCTCTACAGTGACATTCAGTTTGTCTTTCGGCATGAAGATTTGCATTGATTCCATCACCGGAGTATCAGCCGCTTCCATCAGAATCAGTTTGTCACAGTAAGTCCAGCATGGTGCCAGTCGAAATGCGGAAGGTGGAATAGTTTCCGGAGCATAGCCATTCCTGGTCAGGATCTTGCCTACATGGGCAGGCGGAACCTCGACCCGATCACCACAACCTACAAGCATCGCGGTGGCAATAGACAGAGCAATCAATTTGGATTTCACATTTTTCATTTCAAATCTCCCGATGGATTAAATTAAACAACACAACCATTTTACTAAAGAACATACGAAAAGTCAAGACTGAAATTCTACAAGAGTAACCGAGCCTTTACCTCGACTCTCGGAGTGAACGGAATCAGCAAAATCTTCCAGCGATTCTTTGACAATAGCCTCATCACCACCGGCAAGACCGCAGCCAATCAACGGAAAACCAAATCGATGAAATGGTCCAAATTTGTTCAGAATTTCACTGAGACCAATTTCAAAGAATGCGTATTCGAAAACGTCCGGTCGCTCCTCACTATGAAACCCATATTGCGTATAGAGGTTCACCACAATCAGTTTATCGTCATTGACCGGAGCATATGTGAATGTTCCGAGTTTATCGATATCACCTTTCTTGGTTTTGCAGTCAGACTCATAGACTTCCGGCCATGTTTCTCGGATTACACGGGCGATGCCTCCACCCATAACATTGAAGCAATTGCATCCATGTACGATGATATCGAATTTGCCTTGCGATGCCAAATTAACAAGATCACCCTGAATAGTTTTAAGTGCCGTCATCATGTTCTCCTTATTTCAATCCCAATGCTTCACGTTCTTCGGCCGTCAGCTTGTTCAGTGCGGTCATCTGGAGTTTTTTACGACGCTCTTCTTTTTTGTGTTTTTCATCAAGAGTCTTATGTTTCTTTCTCCAAATTTCCAACTCTTCGCGGGTAATTCCACATTCTCTATAGTTAATGTGTTCCAACCCAGTCGTATTTTTAGACAGTCGGCTGAGTGCATCCAAAGCACCACACAAAGCAGATTCAGCAAAACTTATCTGCTTTTTCAGTCCAGGAAGAGTTATATCATGAAAGTACTGTTCCGGATGGTCATCGTAATAATCGCGGCAAGGCATGTCTTATACTCCCAGAAAGGTGGTGATAATAGAATAGTGATCTTCGAAACATTCCTCGGAATTCAGTTCTCCGACGGGAATCCATTTTGCTTTTTCTGCATCATCCATGCCTTTTACTTTAGGCAACGGACCATCAGGAAGCACAATTTTGAATGCGTGGGTGATTGTACGACCACGAGCACTTCGATCAATAGCATCGAATACTTTGGTTTCTTTGATGCTACCGGTCAAGACAGGTACAGGAACTTTGATTCCAGTTTCTTCCTTGAGTTCTCGGATCGCACAAGATTCCATGCTACGGTCAGTTTTGGCATCAAGAAAGCCACCCGGAAGAGCCCATAGACCTTTACCAGGCTCAGCCTTTCGCTTGATCATCAGAACATGACCGGACTGGATCACAACTGCATCAGCAGTCACAAAAGTAGGAGCATACGGAAGATGTTCATACTGTTTTTTGTATTTCAGAATGAATTCACGTTCCCGAATGATTTGTTGATAATCTTCGGTTTCCTTGAACTTCTCAAGGAAAGAGAAAACTTGTGGTGGAACAACATGCTTGATGAATCGCATGTTAGCGTCTTTGCGGAAATAGAGGTCACGGATATCAGTCGCATTCAGAGGTTCGATGCTGCCACTATCGATGAAATCCCATTGTGGGAACATATCAAGATAGAAGGACGATTCATCTTTTTTGTGACCGATGATCGCAACTTTACGATCACTGGTAATGCCCCGAATACTAACATTCTCCTGAATTTCGATAGCCCATGCCTGATCGTTGTAAGGACGGTCGGTAATTTGCGACAGGGACATATTGCTGGTAGTGCCGATGGCCGATTTTAACATCGATTGGCGTTCTTCTGCGGTGAACGGATTTTTGTAGGTTCGCGGTTGTTTAGCCGATCCAACAATCACAATGACCTCATGGGCCATTTGCAATGCGCGTTTGATTACTTCGTAGTGTGCCAGGTGGACTGGCTGGAATCGACCGATATAAACAATAACATCATACTTTGATTTTGTTTGCATATTCTTAGCTCCTAAGAATTATTTGAATTTAAAGGGTCTATCCCTTCATCACTCTATATAGTCCAATTTACAGACTTTTTGTGCTAAATTCAAGAAGAATAATCTTTGAATTTTCAACAACTTAGGGGATCTTTCGATCCCCCTCTGTTGTCCTCCCACTCACCAATCATTGTCAACGCTGTAGTTCACAGAATAGGCAATGGCGTTGTCTTGTACAGACAGTTGAAAAGCATTCTCCACCTCTTCCGCACTGACACCGACCTCACCAACAACCACATAGCAGCAGGCGCGGCCCTTTGAGTTGTTGTAGTCTGAAGGAATCGACACAACATCACGCGGGTTGATCTTGAGGATCATCACCTTGTGGCTTGTGCTGTTTCCAAAGTTTGGTAGATATTCCTGTGAGCAGAAGTGCAGACCAGTGGAACAGGTACGGTCTTTGTCATCATCGACCTTGTTTCGTTCCATTTCAACAGTCTTGCCGACAGAGTTATCCATCTTACCACTGTGAATGTCTTTGTAGTCCTCGCGCACTTTTTTGTATGCGAGGAAATGACCATCTGGTGTGATAGGAAGACTGTTCTTCTCAAGGAAGCCGTACAGTTCGGTCACAGCACGCTTGCTTGGGTTTTCCATTAGATTTTCCATGAAGAGCACCAGAGGCTCAACACTGAAACCTTCCTGCAACATTGCAATCATCCTTACGGACAGTGCATTGTGCATTTCTTCGCCCTTCCAGTAGAAGGTCTCACCTTGAATTGACACATTGCCCTTACCGAAATTCAGGATGACCTTCTTCGGTTCGATAATGTCTTTTACAAGGGTCCAATCGCCAGCTTTGATAGCCTCCTTGACCTTTTCAAAGGTAATGTGCGACTTGTTAATGGTATGTGGCTTATTGTCGATAACCACAGTCAGATTGTTACCCTGAAGGATATACGGATACATATTCAACACTCCTTGCCCATTGGCATTAAATTATAACAAACACTCAAACAGAACGCTCAACCATTTTAACATAGTTACTGAACAACGTCAAATTATTCCTATCATGCCAGCTAACATGGCGAAGCATGGGGAATTTATCCATTAGTGCAATACACTTATTGTCAAAATCACTTTTCAACTTCTTAGCCTCTTTCTCCCAAAACACTCTTTTACCCACCTCATCGTCATTGAATTTCCGATACAGGAAATCATAATTATCAAGTGTAAGGTTTTGCGGTATGTCTTTGTTAATTTGAGTTATCGTATTATGTAGGTCTGAGAAAAACTGGAAGTCTCCACCAACCGACTCTGCCATTCGACCGAACATTTCCAGCAGAGGAAAGTGTGCGGTGGTGCTCGGATTAATCTGAGACCTGAGTATCAAATCATCGACTTTGATTTTACTGAAAATGTCGAACGCATGGTCATCGAAACTTTTCCATTTAGGATTGCTTCGTACCGCTTCGATATCACTCTTTCGCACACCATAGACCGTGATTGAGCCTTTACCAGGAATTGCTTCCGGCTCAAGCATCGTGTAGTATTGCATCAATGTGTCAATGGTTTGTTCTTTGAAATATTTGCTATCAAGGGTATATCCAGACACGGGTATATAGTAGTAAGTTTTGTCGGTGGATGACGGTTCACCCTTGTCACCCACTTTGCGACCGTTGTTTACCCACTGGTAACCATACTTCTTACACTGTCTGGCTTTCATGCCTGTGAAATATTCAATGTCAAGCAATGAGACATTCTTCGCTCTTTCTGCAAGATCCTTGCGGGGTTTATCTTGTAGTTGGCTAAGGTAGCAAACCTGATTAGCGGGCGGATTGTGAATAGAATCCAAAACTTCCTTGATGGATTTTTCATTCCAACATTCAGTGCCTTCATAGTTGAACACATAAGCAATTGTGTTGTGGTCACGGGTGATCGTACCATTGCTCAAATTGTATTTCACTTTCTCCATACACTTCTGTTTGTCGGTGTCATTGAAAATGAAGATTACGTTACTCGCCACACCGACCACGGCAGGCAATTCAAAATCGTTGTTCACCTTCCATTTGATTGGATTCCATGACCTTGTAGAGCTTGTTGTGATTTGTTTAACAGCAGGTTTGTCGATTGCATTTTCCACAACATCAGGTCGGATATTGATAGCGAAAGATGAAGATGAATATCCATGGGTGGTCAACGGATAATTGGACTTTTTCAACCAATTCATAGTTGATTTTGCCCAGAGAGGTTGTCCCTTCATTCGAAGAATTGTTGGTGCTTTTTCCCAGACTCCATCGATGGCATCCAGCTTGGCTTCTAAAGCCACGTCCAAAACAGCGACGATATCTTCCAGCTTTTTCTTGATGCTATTGATAGTCTGTGGAATATAAGATAGACCTTCTCGGCTTGCTTGGATATCAAGTTCTCCGATATCAAAATGCATTTCAAGACCGCAGGTCAGAATCATAGCCAGGTCTTTACCCAGAACTACCGATTCATTAGGCACCGCAATCGGATATGAAATGTTACCCATTACAGCAACGCTTGTGCAGCCTCGACCAGCGTTGGCGTAGGAATGCACACCGGGAATGATATCACGTTCATCATAACTAATGACTTTATGTACGAAGTCCGACCGGTTGATGTTTGGTTTTGTTTTGAAATAGAGATAGACTTCGCGGGCTTCCTGTAGGAATTTATAGTTATCGGAAGTGTCAACAGCAAATTCTACTTTTACGCCTGCAAAATCATCGACATCCAGTTCCTCAGACAGGAGCGCGATGCTCGGAACACCAGCATCGTTGATGAAGGCGCTATAGATTCCTTTGCGGCGATTCTTGACAGCCGTTACGGTGAAGTTTTCGGTATAGGAGAAGGGTGATTTGGAACCCAGACCGAGGGCACCAATGAAATCATTGGAATTGCTCTTGGTGCTTTCAAAATAGGTGGTGTAGAGATTGGTCACTTGGTCATGTGAAAGACCGACACCATAATCCCTGACATGAAAGTACGGTTCAAGATTGGTTGGTAGATGCACCTCAAAAGGAACGTCACCTCTACCTGCTTCGATATGACTGTCGTATGCGTTGCAACTCAGTTCCCGAATGATTGCACGGATCTTGTTTGCGTACAAGCCTGAGGAAAGGATTGAGAATGCCTTTGCTGAATTCCGAATTCGGAATTCACCCACTTCCGAAACATTGGATAGGATGGCTTCGTTTGTTGGTGTATCATTAAGACGCATAGTAAAAAGTATCTCCTAAAGGGGATTAAAGTGTGTTGAATCGAATTTCTTTATCGATTTCATCAGGTTCAAGTTTACGCTCGGCAATAAAAACATCGTAAACACTGTCATCTTCCGGACAATGAATGCATTCGAGGAATGTCTCACCAAATTTTGAACGCCAATGATAGAAGATTTGCTCTTCGCCATTCCATCGGGCTACAGACGCATTTCGGCATCGCCCAAAGTAATAGGCACCATGAATCAATTCTTGTTTGGGTATTTTTGGTGTGTAATCTTTCATTGGATGAGGTCGATTTGGACGGCGATGCTGTTCCAGGTGCCCGCAAGTCCGGTTGCCGGCAGCGGGTCTTTTTGGGTTTTGGTCAGGGCGTAGAGGGCCTCTTGAAGAGCCTCATTGAAGCGGGAGAATTGACCGACGCCATTCTCAATCTGTTTGGTCGTGGCATAAAAACACGCCGCACCGTGAATAACGCGGAACTTCTGGTTCGCTTTAAACTCTTTCATGACAGTCTCTCTTTGGTGACACGATGGAATAGAGTTTACAGGTTTATCGGAGAAACACAAGATAAAAAAAAGGTTTGGAATCAACAACTTGCGTTAGTCTATCCAAACCTTGGATCAAACATTATCCCCAGACGTTGTAGCGAGGAACACCGATGGTTTCCCACATTACACCTTGAGGTGTAATCACACTCATATCGCAAGAAAGAACGGATTTCATAACAGAAGGTGAGAAGCCTGAAACCAGCGCGGTACCTTTCTGGTCGAAAGTTACACCCGGAATGGTTTTTCCGTATGAACGAATGTTCCAGAAAATGATAGCTGGCATGGTGTAGCCTGCATTTTCATATTTCTTCTGCACCATTTTAAATGCGTTCCTTCCGCTACAGCAGGCATCGAACTGCATATCTGAAAGAATCAACAGATAATTCGGCATATCTGACTGGCTCACCTTGTTCTTCGTAGCATGATCCAGAATTCTGTTGAACGCAGATTCAAGGTTGGTGTTCATTCCCCAATCAGACCTCTGCATCTGTGCAAGCTTGGAACTCAAGGAACCTCTCAGTTTGATAAGTTCCGGAGAACCACTGAAGGTCAGGAACACATCCTTAAATGCTCCTTGGTTCTTATCAGAACAATACAGTCCAAGAGAAACAGCAACATCCAATGCGGTGGTTGAACCAGAAACGGCACATACCATTGATCCAGACACATCCACCATAGGTAGAATGCTCTGATCACCCAAGTAGTTTGGTAGTGCCTTCCACATCGCATCCGCAACACCAGCATCACCACCTGAATTGATGGTTTTGATAACGTCGTAAGGATACACAGCACCTGCATTCACCTTAACACCAGCGTCACCTCTTTTCAGAGACTCGCGGTAATTAACGAAACGTGCAGTGTCGTTTCGGTGGAATGCGGTCATATAGCGGGACATTGCCAATGAAGGCACATGGCTATAGTTGATCTTTTCAAATTCCTTGTTGCAAAGAGCAGTTTCAACCACATTCGTTCCATTCACCAGGGTCTTCCTGTATGACTTTGGGCTTAGTCCCATGAAGTTACGGAGCCTGATAGCGTCAGGTCCTTTTCGCGGCATCCACTTACATGCAAGACCATCACCGGAAAGAATAGCGTCACGGATTAGACCAAAGGCCTTTTCCACAACCCTATGGTCCTTCTGGAAGACCAACAGATCATCCCATCGACCGATCACAGGCACATTTTCAAGCAACTTCGTTTTCAGAAGTACTTCTGGGTGCAATCTTTCCAGGTGCACCAACACATCACGGAACAGTTTCCTTTCACCTGCACCACCGCGGATGTCACGCATCCACTGTACGAGGCGAATAGCGACCTCAGGGTTTTCCTGATAGACACCCTCAAATTGTGATAGAATATTCTTACCACGACTCGCACCGGCAGCGAAAAACAAATCGACAGCCTTGGAACAGGAAGTCGATAGGGCACTCATTCCATTCTGAGTGAAGGTTTCTTCTGCGTTATCAAGGGCTTCAACGAAAGTGTTCATGTCTAGTTCTCCATGGTTAATAAAAACAACTGGTTGCGCTTTTTTTCTCATTTGAAAGAGTTTGGTTTGCGGCATACAACCATAATTAAACGGAATCTTTTTTTCTTACTTACATAGTAGTTTTGTTGGTTTGCTGAATAGATTCCAAAGTCAACGGGATAATAGGCATTTTAGGTATGCCTTAGAACCTTAACGTCTTTCGACGTTGTTGCTTAATTTTTGGTTTGCGGCACTTATCCCTTATTCCTTATTCCTAAACAGAGTGATAGGATTTACGACATCCTTTGAACCTTTTTGGTAGACCTGTTTTCTCAGGTTTGGCTACAGGTAATTACACCCGTAAATTTTTTTTTGCAGAAATCACTCTAAAGTCATGTGGTGTATTATACACCAGTTAATCACAAAAATCAAAGAAAAAATGTGTGAAGTGTGTACGCTACTATTGACGATACTACAGTAGGAAGTAACCAATCAAAAGTAGAATCTTCACTCCACTTTATTATATCAAATCCTTCCCAAGGTTTCAAGTCTTTTACGGTAACTTTCTTCTCTTTTGCAATGTTGTATTGGCGTTGAGCATGTTCTCTTCCTAGGAAGAAGCCAATCGCCAATACAGCACCGTAGCAGAAGTTTCCTGTCAGTAGACCCAGAGGAATCTGAAATCCTACAGCAAATGCCGTATGAACTAAATTAGACTTATTGATATTCATACGACTATACCTCAAACAAGATTGGTTCAAACTCAACCTTATTTATCTCATATCCGTAATATCCCCTTGGTTTACACAATACCCGACAGTCTCCGACCATGTAGTCAGCCGGATCATGAACGTGCCCGTGACCCCAAACCTTGATATTGGTGTTATTCAGAATCATGTTAGATAGATCGGAGCCATAAGCAGGATTCAACCTATTACCGATATACTTCTCATTGAATTTCTCGGTCGGCATGTGGTGAGTCATGACAATTACCTTCTTTTCACGGTTCCTTTCCAGAAAATTCGTGAGCATATGAAGGAAGTTCTCATGCTCTTTTACACTATATGCGGGAGAGAATGTGACATATTCATCAAAGTTTCCTTTATTAAGGACTTTTATTAGATCAAAATCTGCCATATTGAGTTTCGCATATTGCATCGAAAACCAATCCGACTTTTGCATATCGGTCCACATGGTTCCACCGAACAATGCAATGTCATTACCCAAATCAGCACTTTCGTTGTCAAGTACAGTTACGTTTGTGCCTCGCAAGTAGTGACGCATTACACCGGCGGTGCGTAGAAAGTCGCCATAGTAATGTTCGTGATTTCCCATGACATAGAAAACCTTTTTATATTTCCGACATTCTTCATTGAAGAATTTAACAGTATTCTTCTGTGTCCGATGGCTCCCCGAATCGGTTTTTGATTCACCGAGGCGCCATGCCACTGTAATATCACCCGCAAGCAGGAGTATTCCTTCCGGATCACCAGGAAGGATAACAGGACCGAATTCAAGATGGATGTCATCTGCAAGATAGAATTTCATGATTTAAACCGTCGTTTTTTTAATACAATTGGTGATGAGAATGGACACTTGGTCGGGCATTTTCTCTGTCTGATATTTGTTAGCCTCTACCACACAACTTTTTTCATCGGGTAGATCGATTGTACCAACAACCTCTTGGCCGTTGTATAACAATAGGATCACTACCAACTGCCACATATTACTGGGCACCGTCGCGGTAGGCTTCCTGTTCGAATCGAAGTTGGTCTTCCATCATTCGCTGAGAACAGCCACGGACCCATGCATTGGTGGCACCAATGTTACCAGCATAACGACCTGGAACCATTCCGCGACAGGTCTGGTCGAATGCGTTATAGTTGGGTGAGACTGGATAGACAGGCTGCATTTGCACTTGCCGGTGCTTTGCTGCGTGATTACCCAACAGAATACCACCGATGCCAGCCGCGACCACACTGGCGGTGCTATGGTCTCCGGCATTTACACCAGCAGACAGTGACATAGCAAGAGAAATTGCAATTAGACTTTTAAACATTTTTTCTGAACCTCTTTAACATGTTTACAGGTCCTGCGAAAGGTGAATCCTGTGCAGGTGCAGGAATATTTATTACTTTGAATCACGACCGTATAGGTAGAGCCAGTCTTTTTCGACTTTACTTTATAGGCTTTGAGGTCGACCAGTGAGGACGATTGGAAGTTGCCCTTGATCATTTCGATCTTGTCAACATCAACCATAGAAATACAGCGCACCTTCATGCGCTTATCTCCCGTCATACAGAAAGTGTTCGGTCGATCATACTTATCACCAGGCACAACCGTACCTTCATATGTACGGAACTCAAAAGGTTCCGTTGGACAGGTAGGAAGATATGAATTCCTGCGTTTTGTCGTAACACGCACAGTCGAGCCGAGTGTCGGTACGTTCATGTAAAACACCATAATCTATATAACGAAAGACCAGTCTACACTAATATGATTCAAGTTTCAATTAAATAAACTTCAACGGAATCAAGTGGTTGTAAACTTAACCCTCTCAAGAGAGGATTCTGCTATATATTTCACTTTTCTATCATTCGGGTTCAACGGCTTCTCAAAAACAGCAATGAATTCCTTTCCGTCCACTATCTTGGATTTATACTTATTGGTGGAGTAGAAGATTGTGCTGTTGATCTTGCTCTTGTAGGTAATGAGTCTTTCATCCCTTTCAAGAATGATATCTTTACCTGTAATCAGTTTCGCTGGAGTCTTTGAAGTTTTCATAATCTTGTGGCCTAAATTTCCAATCCTTGGTTTTGCCCTGTTCAGTCAGAGCCCTTTTTTTCTGTGCGCGGAGTTCGAATTTATCGACAAAATCGAATTTGTGCTTGTCGCTATTCTTTCGCTTCTTCTTACTATTATGCTTCTGTTTACCAAAAGCATGACTCAATTCCACATCAACGTCGCGGTGACCTTTGTTGGACATTTTACTAACCTTTAGACCTCTCTCATCTTGATCAAAAATAGTTCCCAGAGACATTTGGATCCGCCATAAGCTTCCCATTCCCAAGGACTTTCCCAGTATTCAGGTTTCGTGGTGACGTTATGTTCCGTGACATTGTATCGCACACCATTAAACCTGACCGTACCATCCACATAGTCAAACAGACTGTTTGTTGCGTACTGCTTGACATGGATGAGTTCATGAAATAGACAGGTCGTTACGGATTCCATTTTCCGTTCAAGCTTTTTCGACCTACCCATAAAATGCAAATTTATCTTAACATCAAAAACCTTTCTATTGTCGACCTTTCCCAAGTAGACACATTCACCAAGAGTGCCTTTTTTATTGAAGAGATTGATAGTCACATTTACAGTTTTCTGTTGTTGTGGCGTCAGCAACCAATTGATTCCGAAATCCGAGGCCTTTTTCATGAAGGCCATTTCTTCTGTTGGTAATTTTTCTCCGGTGAATGAAAGCATTCAGGATTTCTCTTATGGAAGGATTCCTCTATTTAGTTTCCTCGACATCCATAACAAAGAGTTGATCGATTTTATCATTACCCGTCTTTTCCAAAAGTCTGGTTTTCCTTGTCTTATAGACGAAAAGTTGTATTCCGTATTTACCACCCATAACAGGATCTATTCGAATACATTCTCGCACACACTCTTGAAACAGATCGATGTTTTCGGGTGTCAATTCAACCGAATCGTGTAGTGCCCATTCAAGAAATCCTGAACATTCCACGCGCAAGGAAAGTTCCCCCTTCCGGTTTTCATGTAAGAACACCCAATCTTCGACGTTATCAAACACTTCCGCATCCATCATCAAACAATCCTCAGCAATAGTGTGTCTTTGTTGATTCTTCCATTCAACTTCATCGGTTTGGAGTTGATACCCTCCAGCACTTTCCTTAGTACCACCTTACCACCATCCACAACAGAAGTCAACACTTTCTCAGGTTTGCGTACAGTCTTGCTGATAGAACTACCTTCGGCATAACCGACAATGCTAGACCCCTTAACTGAAAGTCCAGCGGGCGTTTCTGCGTTGTAGACTCCCAGCTTTCTGGTCTTATTGTTGTAAACCCAGAGTTGCTGAACACCGACAACCTTGACTGGATTGATCGATTGCAATTTTAGTTTGTCATCTTTCTGGAGGTAATTCAGTTTACCCACCATCTTATCGAAAGACACAGGTTTCTTTTTTCGGGGCTTGCGAGCTATTTTTTGGTTTTGTGCGATCTTCTCAGCATCACGCACGATGTTGGCGTAACACTTCAATAGATTCAGGATTCGCTTCTTGCTATAACCAGCATATCCTTCGGTGAGGTCGGCATCCTTACCAGAAACGGCAGTCAGAGGCTCTTTTGACGCTTCGCGGAAGTACTCAGCAATGCGGCCGGCATGAATGGATTTTACACCATTCTCCTGCATCCACTTATACGCATCCAAATCGTCTGCTTTACCATGAATACCATGTAGATCGACAAAACCTTCTAGTTCTGCGATGTAGTAGTCAGTCTTGTTCTGAACACGTTCTTGAATGGACGCGACGGGAGCCGGCTCCTTATCAACAACTTTTAGTGATTGGGAAGATTCTTTTTTGAATTCTTCGTGTGAAGCTTTGATGGACGCGAGTTCTTTTGCATTGAACACACAACCACGCGATTGCATACGCAAAGCCCATGCCAACGTGGCGTAGGCTTTTGCGAGTTTTAGATTGCTGCTACCAAGGAATTTAGCAGCATGTTTTTCATCTTTGTTCTCATGATACCATGAGAGTGATTTCAAAATATCACACCGGGAAGGAATCTTTTTAGGATCCCACACCGGCTCATTGTCGATCTTTTGTTTCTGGCGAAAAATCTCAACGTCTTTACGCCTTGCCATTGCAAACCTCAGCTTACGCTAATTACGGAATCTATCCTGAATGAACGCCAACCACCAGCCTGAACGTCCCAGACAGACAACGAATTGCCTGTTGTTTCGGTCAACATCGGCGGCTTAGCCCTAAAATCTTCTGGTAGATATTGCGGTAGAAGTGTGCATTGCATAACCCTTTCAGAGTCATCAATCTTCTTGAAGGTCACTGTAACGACACCGCTTCTGAGCCTTTCTACCAAGTCTGTATAAGAATACTGCATTTTCATCTCCTTTTCAAGTTATAAAATTATATTAAAATCAATAGGTTGGAACACTACTTTATTTTTATAGCACCATGGATCTTCTTTTTCTCAAATCCATACTCAGCTAAAACCGTTCTAAGCAAATTGTCATGTTGTTTCTTGGTTATGGTTTTGTCTTTCAACATCAAACCACTGTAGCCTATGCCACCAAGTCTCTGAATGTAACCGACAGGATCACCGATGATTGCATTGAAGATTTCTATCTCATCTTTATGCTTTCTATGCAAGGTGATGCTGTAGTTGTAACCCAACTCGGTTTTCTTAACTGGCTTTTTCTTTTCCATGTTTAAGAATTTGATCACAGTGTTTATCATGTTTTCCTGTGTATCATGCACAGTTGTCCATATCATCATGTCACATTCATTGGCCAACTGTATGTCCACGTTACTCTCAATTACCGGCATAGATTTTTTCCATTTTACCCGTTTTCAAGCAATCTCTCATATATTGATTGATGAAAAAGGAATCGACTATATCACTAGCCGGTGAACCTACCTTACCAGTTTTAGACACATAAGGCAACAGATACTCACCTGTCTTTTCAGTGAAAGTGTTGTAGAGACTCTGTTTGTCGGCGTTTCCCTTACCGGTTGCATATTTCTTAACGACCGTCGGTGGTACAGTATAGAACTTATAGCCTGCTTTGTAAAGCTTATATTTCAAAAGACCACAGTTTTCTGCAATATGAAAGACCTTACCAGTTGAGGCGAAGGAATAGTCCTCTATCAAGACCGTGGAATTGGGATATTTGGCTATTTTCTGCAAAACCCAGTCGCATATGTTCTCATACCTTTCTGAAGGAAAGGAATGTTCCTTGTGGAGGTCACCTACCACATTTTGGACTTTGCCCTCATGAGATTTTCTGTCCGTTAGGAAGTAAATCTCATTTGAGGTAAAGTTATCTGAATCTCCTATGCAAATGGCGGGTGAGGTTAGTGAGTAGTCAATTCCGACTATCACTTCAGTCTTCCTCGGACTCCTCTAGATCGGAATCGTCCTCATCGATCATCGCACCACAGAATGGACACATATCAGGTTCATAGCTAACATCCGAAACCTGATAGGAAAGAGTGTACACAGAACCACATTCTGAACAAGATAAATCTTTAGTTTCTTCTGACATTTTAGCTCCTTGTAATAGCCGTTATTTTCTCTATCTGACTCTTGATAACTTCCTCCCTATTCTCCCACTTGATCATGGGCTTCTCAGGATTCTTCATCAGGTTATATAGTAGAGGTAATATCAAGCCTTCTACTTGGAGCAATTTTTCCTTGTAAATTTGTTCAATGTCTTGTGATCTGGAAGTGAATTCCTCTTCATCGTGATGAGTTATGGAAAACCCAAAATCTTCCTCTGGTTGGACGTTCTTTCTGGACATGATCAATCGAAGAAGAATAGGTGGAACAGTCTGGAATTATACTTGTTTGTTCCGAAATACTCCGCGGCTGAGTGGAAGCATCTGGAATTAAAGAGTACCAATCGATTATAGACGTTGCCGATTGTGTCAACCAGTTCAAATTTGGACCTGTCATAATAACCACCAGAGAAACAATAATCAGCACCGGGTGTGTCGGCGTGGCGAATCTTTGTCTCTTTATGAGCATATAGCGAGGTGCCGCTTTCAAGCGGTGCGTCTGGTGTTAGGTAAACCAATCCAGCCCAAGTCTGATCATCGTAGTGATACACAAGCAAATCTTCTGGTGTACACCACTGGAATTTTCCATTCTGACCATGCTCTTCCCAGACAGTTATTTTCCGTCCCATGATTTCTTCGAATGACTTTTTGATTTCATCATTGATGAATCTATTGTCTGATCGATTGCCCTTATACCATCTAATATCCGGATTGAAGTTCTGCTTCAATGCGAAATCCCTGACAGCATCCGGATCCTTATAGAAATCGTCAACAACATAGACTCTCTTGTTTTTGTTAGGGTTGACTCGGAGTACGTTTTTGTTTCCTGCTTCCTTTGCCTGAGTTGCTACACCATGTAGTGTCTGCACATATGTTCCGGTATCATGGTACATATTGGTGTTGATGATGAAACAATAGTCTGGAAATGGATTCTTCCTTTCCGGTTTCACCAGCTTTGAAGTCGCCTCATACATCTCATCGACCATATTCATGGAAGCATATACTTCAGCCAGATACACTAGGTGGTCGTTTCTGACTGGACAGAACTTCTCGGCATCCAGATAACATTCTATCGCCTTCATGTTATCACCTAGGAAACGATGTGCATTTCCTATACCACATTTAGCATAGTACGACATTTCATCGATATCGAAAGGCCTGTTTCGATAGTTGTGATTTATAAATTGATTCCAGTAAAAGATGCATCTCTCAGCGAAATGTTTTTGCTGGTCCAATTTTAACGGGAAGAAATCTCCCCTGTAGCAATCCTCATATGACTTACCAACATACCAGAAGTGGTATAGATCGGAAAGCATAGTACCTTCACGAATGAGTTTTTCCTCAAGGTTGAGTGCATCTGTCATGTACTTCGTAGCTACGCTATATGACTCACCCATATGCTGGCCATCGGAAACCATTCGAAACTTGTTGCTTAGATTATATCTTGGGAAATTCTCACCTGTGATTCCGTCATCCAGATAGATCGTTTCATGTGCCGGATCATGATTGAATTTCCATGGTTTCCTAGCATTCCAGATCCATGCTCTAAAGTAGACTATACCCGGTGCTATTGATGTGACATGGAAACTTATATTATTGAAATCATGCAACGGAGTCCAATCGAAGTCTGAATCCACTTCAAGAGTTTCATCACAGTCCATCTTCATTATCCAGTCGCAATCGTGATCAGACTTTAGTGCTGTCTGGAGTAGGTGGTCTCTGTTCCAACCAAAGTTGACCCAACCCTCTTCTACTTTATAGAGAATACCTTTGACACCATACTCTTCCAGTACTCTGATTGCTATGTCGCCAGTACCGTCCGTAGAACCATTGTCCTGTAGGACATAGAAGCTAATATGAGGCGCAACAGACCTCAACATTCGTTCGATGTTATTGGCTTCATTCTTGAACATTGAAATCATGCAGATTTTGGGTTTACCTGTATTGTCGGCAGGTTTCAATTTCAACTCAAAAGGCTCTTCAATTAATTTTTTTTGTTCCATTTTAAAATCAACTCCCGGTATAACATGAGGTATATTTGTAATGTTTCGTATATGATTGAATGAATAGTGTTTAGGATTATTCGTTCCTATCCAGAATTCGCTCCTCCAACGACTCAGGCTCTCTCCATCCAAGCTTTCAGGTTCAAAGAGGTATTTCGTATCAAGGCTACTGATATACTTAGCCGTAGCCCACCAGAAATTACCAGCATAATGACTGTCATTCCTATTGATTCTTTGACGCACATCATTTTTATGATAGAACCCGGAAGTTTCGGTCCATTGAGTTCCAACGCAGTCATAATCATTCAATAGATCGTTGCATTTGCTCCAACCTCTGATGAGATAGTGTTCCATGAACAGTCTCCATCCCTGAATGATGAAATGGATCTTGTTGTCGTAAGCATAAGAGCAACCTTTCGTATGAAGATACAGTACATTGTAGTCTGGATTTTCATTACAGAAATCCCAACATCTTTTCAATGTATGTGCTTCCAGTATCAGTTCTGGGTTATAGTGAACCTGGAATTTATCCAGTGTGTATGGCAATGGCTCGGTGCCGTTGATGCCTATACTAACAAACTCACATGCATCGTATAACCCATTCAGAAATAGTGAATAGACTTGTTCTTGGTACAGGTTTTTCCAAAAGTTCAACTGACCAACATGGTAGAATATAGCGATCTTTTTCATAGTCAGATTTGCAGAAGGTGTGGCCTGTTCTTGTCGCTCTTCACAGCCACCAGCCATGCATTGGTGATGGCGATTTTGTCATCCCACCAGATGGTGTCAAGTCGATATGGTTGAAAACGAATTGTATCATTTCGAATGTACATGGCCTTGTCTTTTCTGGTGTAGTACCAGAATGAGTTTTCATTCCAGTAGCTAACATGTGTCGGATCCTGGAACGCACCCCTACCGTCTGTGGAAGGCACCTCAATGAATGCCCAGCCACCATCAGCAAGCACCCTATGAATCTCGCACATGATTTTATGTTTGTCATGAAGATGCTCTACTATGTGTGATGCGTTCAGTACACCAACAGAATTGTCAGGAAGAGGAATTCCGTCATTTAGATCAGCCTTTATAGCACCTTCTTCAAGATCGATTGTCAGATATCCCGATCTTGGATTGATTCCGCCACCGATATCAACAAGCAACAATCCCCTGTCTACGGCATCTTTTTCAGCCAACATCCATGCATATTTGTGATACAATTGGACAGTTCTTTCCTGAATAGCCTGGTTTCTTTCAAGCCAAGTGTTTTCACCTGTTACCCTATAGATGTAGAGTGTTTTAGGAATATGTACCATACTGGTAGCCAGATAAGTACGGATAACAAGATCATGATCATCACAAACATCAAGTTCCGGATCATGCCCACCGACCGATATATAAGTGCTTCTTCTCCAGGCCCTGACATGATCTGGTGCATACCAGACGAATGCTACGCTATGACTGGTGGGAGGAAATGAATTCATCGAAATCAGATTATCGAACACTTCCAGCGAAGGACCTGTCATGGGTTCTGTTAGTGCATTAACATATTTGACGCGATCTTTCCAGTGAAAGTTTTTAGATGACCAGCCATACGCGGCGCCGTATGGAGTAAATTCGTTTTTGGTGTGGTAAACAGCACAATCGCTATAAACGAATCCAGACTTTAGATTCTCATTAAAGGCTTTCACCAATTCGAATAGACAGTCTGGTGTTAGCATATCATCATGATCAAGTTCTACCAAAATATCTCCACTTCCGCATCTGAAGGCCTGATTTTTCAGATATCCGATTTTTGTATTGCTGGACGGGTCACTATAGACCTTGATTCTCTCATCGTCCAATATAAAATGTGGAAGATGTTCTTTCCTGGCATTACCGTTCAGATAGATTATCCATTCCCATTCGAATGGATGGCTTGGATCTTGTTCTTGATAGCACAGACTTCTATAAGCATCATCTAAACGGGAATTCTTCAAATGTGTTGCAGTTATGATACTGACAAGCATAGTATATTCGCTCCTTTCATTTACACCAATCGGATTTCTTTTTACCGTCATAAGGTCTTGCATAACCTTTCTCAATCATCAATGTTGAGAAAGGTATTCCATCCACATAAACATCGCCAAGGACCCTGCCACCAAATTTGTCCCATGTCACCAATTGCACATATAGCGTCTTGGATTCATCGATGATTTCTTTTGCGTATTCAGTGGCTTTCTCACCCAGCTTTGCTTCCTTATCACACTTAGCACGGAATCCTTTCTCAGGAGTATCAATTCCCAGTATTCTTATAGACAGGGTATCTCCGAGTTCTGGTGGAAGAAAGTCAACTTTGAAACTGATTGTATCTCCATCGACTATTCTATCGAACTGCCACATGAATTTCTTTTTCTCTTCCGCTAGGGAAGAGGTTGCTGTTAGCGCAAATACTAATAATAGAGTTTTTAGTAGTTTCATATCTTCAACTCACACGCGCCGCCGGCGCAAGCCGCTTGGTCTGTCAAATTGGTATTATCGTCTATTTCAACCACCTCTGTCAAGTCAATATCATGAAGAGATTGTATCATTTGGTTATAGGTTTCTTCTGTGCAATCCTCGAAAGGTGCTTGAACATATGTCCCGTTATCATACGGTAGAACTGAGATACCTGTGTAGTGGTGCCTATTTTCCCACATCCAATTACCAACTCTCTCCCACTCATGCGGTTTGATTGAAATCGTACAAGATACGTTGTGTTGATTGTCACCGGTTCTATAGCCAGATTCAATCCATTCGCGGTTGAACTTTTTGACGCGCTTGAGCAACTGTAGGGCGGATTCGGTTCTATAGATGGAACCTTCCGGTGCTTTCTGTGGAAAGGACATAATTGCTTCTAGGTGTGGTTTGAATTTACAATCTTCTATTAGTGTTGGAAAGTTTTCGATCATATAATGATATAGTGCTTCATTTTTACCAACTCTCATTCTTCGAATGTAGTAGTCGTTATGCCAGCCATGAATACCGGATGAGCATCCCAGTGTCAGTGAACTGGTGCCGCTGGGTTTAACTGTGGTGATTCTGGAAGCGATCTTTATTCCAAGTTTCTTAGCCCACTCTTTGTTAACTTCTTTTGTCAATTCAGCAGCATCATCAAGATCAAGTTTCAGAACTTTACCTGATGCGATACCTGTCATTCCTACTCCCAGAAGAGCATCAGCTTCACAATTTTCTTTCCATTGTGGTCTCAGATAGTGGAAGTCTGTATAGGAAGCCTGGAGGGTCCCTATGATAGTGGCAGCCCTCGCTCTTTCGTTTAAGTCTTCCTGTGATTCGATATCATCAGCATTGATTTCTGTTAGGTTGCACATTTGCATGTTCTTGAGGGAGATTTCAGCACAGGGATTTGTGCCTAGGTCAATGTCATTGGTCCAGAAGAATCCAGGTTCACCGCTACCGGATAGTTCTACCAGTTCCCAGATTTTCAGGAACATTTCTTCTGTTACTGCCTTTCGGTCCAGAACAACAGAGTTATTTGAGCGACCTCTTTGTGGATTCCTTTCAAACCAGTCACCAACCTTAGCCGACATCATATCGTTGTCTGTGATTGAGAAAAGAGAAATGAGTGCTGCTCTCCTGATTCCACCCGACAACACAGCGTCGGCAATGTGGCACATAATATCATGACATTCGATTGATTTGAGTTTTCTTCCTAGTGCATTGTTCAGGACAGAACGTATGTGGTCTAGGCAAATACGGAGAGGATCGGGACCTGGTGCTTTTCCTCCTGATGTGATCAATCTAGCACCTTTCGGGCGTATATCACGGAAATCAAAAAGAGGCTCAGGCTTACCTTCGAAATATGAACGAACAAGTACCTTTACAGAATCAGCCCAACCTTCTATACTATCTCCTACCAAGAATTTGCGTGTTTTGGTAGAAGGTCCTTGTACCACCGGCAGTTGTTCAACATGGTGCAACTGTACACTGAATCCTACTCCAGAACCTCCCAATAGAAGAAACATGGTTTCCCAGAATGCCGCGGCTTCATTGACAGCCAAATAAGAGCAATTATAGATTCTTGAGTTGGAAAGTTCAATTGGACGCCCACCAAACTGCATCGAACGCATAGAAGGTAGAACTTTCTTGGTAACAACGAAGTCACGATATACTCCTTCTATTTCCTCTCTGAACTGTGGAAATCTCATAGCGTGCATTTCCATGTTCCTATCACACAATTCTTTCCAAGTTTCCCTTCTGTTCTTTTCAGGTAAGAATTTGGCATACTTCTGAAAAACTGTGATATCAGATAGAATCTTCTGAGATATATCCATTTACTTATTCTCCTTGTCTATTTTTCTTGAATGCTGCAATTGCAACTGGTACGATTGGTTCTATCAACTTCAACATTGCTTCTGCATAGACCCGTATTTCATATTGGGAATGTTCATGCAATCTTAGTGTTAGAAACTTGAGTAGGTTATGTAGGTCGACTGTGGCGAACATGTGACTGTAAGTATTAACAGGAAGAACTCCTCTCGCAAGTTCTCTAGGACAACCCATGTCGATCAATTTTTTGTAAGTCTGGAAAGAATCTGTGCAAGACACCAGAATCATATTTCGTATGCCAAGTGATTGAGGATGTTCGTAGACTGTCCTCATCTGTTTGTTGTTCTCGGATTGAGTTGTGATCTGATCCAATTCAGGAATATACAATTCTTCGGGAAGGACTGAGTATCTGGCCGATACTTCGTTGAAGGACCAGGTGCGGTGTCTGTGCCACTGGCGAAAAACAAAAATAGGTGCTTTGACTTCGAAGGTAAATGTAACGGCTTCGAAAGGAGAAGTGTGATGATTTCTCCACAGGTAATTGATCAATTTCTCATCCTTACCATCATCTTCACCGGTTCTCCATTCTGCATCGTAGGAGACCCTCGCGTTTCTGACGATAGAGAGGTCACTACCACAATGCTCGACCAATCTAACGTATCCATGATTTAGTACATTAATCTTATCACCCATAATCAAAGTCTCCTCATTTTCTTTGTCTTGAATCTTTCAATATTCTCTTGTACAACTCACTATGTTCACCCAGATGCTTTCTGGCTATCTGTGTGATCTTTCTCTGAAAGGACCTATCAAAGTCAATCCTCTCGGATATGAAAATGAAGTTGTTCCAATCATTCGCATCAAACCTGTCGTAATCAAACGCCTGGCTGCGTGTAATGAAGGATTTCAACTTCGATCTGTCTCCAAAAGTATCACCCGGTCTTCTACCCTTTCTTCTGGCATAAGACTCTTGTAGATCCTCGATTTCACTGGAGGAACGTTTCATGATCAAATATTGCTTATAGAAACTCTCTTCTCTAAGTCTATCTCTAACCAGTTGATGTAGGTATTGAGAATACCTACTATTTCTCATGTTTAACACGATTACTTCCTCCAGCGAGAGAATTCCAGTTTTGCTCCTAGTCCTTGGAAGGTTCTATCATCAACCAATTGTATCACGTTATGTCCTTCTAGAACCATGTCGTTGATGTCTTTTTCAACAAGGTCTTTAGGGAATATTACAGTCTTGTATCCGTTCTCAATCGACCTTTCCATCTGCTTTACAACGTCAGCATTTCTTGGTTGATTGTCGAACACCATGACGAAATCACAATCTTTAAAATGTTCTGCTACAGTGTTTAGTCCAGCGTCACCTGATGCTACACAATTGTCCAGAAACATGCTATCGATCTGTCCTTCTACGATATATAGTCTCTTGGATTTGTCTATCCTGTCAAGACCATATATTTTTTTACCATCATAGTCACTGACCTTGACGGTCGAATATCTGATATCACTTTTACCCCTTAGAAGTCTGCCGGAAACATGCGTTATTTCTCCGGACTCATTTTTATACAGAAATACCAGTCTGCTGTCATCTGGAATTTTAACAGATTCCTCCTCAGGAAGATCGAAATCATCCTCAAGGAATTTTCTATAGTTCTCAGCGAAAAACAATTCCTTCCAGTGTTGGATTGGAATTTGTCTGTCCTTGACATAGACCTTTGCGAAATGATCATCGTCAAGCTGGTCTATGGATTGCAGTGATATGGTATTGAATTTACGGAAGGCATTGCCTTTCAATTCTGTGAAATCTGGTTTGGCGATGATGGACCTGTTGTTCTCACCGTTCGTATAACACTCAAGCACATACTGCTTGTGGTATACTGGTTCCAGTCTTTTTAGGAAATTTGAGAACGATATGTTAATATTGCAGTTGTGACATTTGAAGAAGTAGTTGTTCAGCTTCCTATAGACATAGGCTCTGGCCTTCGTCTTGTTCTTCTTCGAATCACCGCAGAACGGACATCTAAAATTATAGAGATCGGTTTTCTTTAGTGCGAACTTCTCAAGTCTGAAGGACATCATTCCAAGATATTTTCTGTCAACGAAAATGCTCACTTACTCATCACCATCTAAAATTACATTCCGTCCATTGTATATTAAACGTGTAGAGGTTTCAACCTTTTCTGGCTGAAAGCAGTACGCCGGCTTTCGCCCTGACCCATGAGCTTATATTCTTCGACGCTCTTTCTAATTGGTCTATAGTAATATTTGGATGTTCTAATACTTTCATCCTGAGGTCCACGTTACTATCCTTCAAACCTCTTTCAATATGTTCTGCGTCGGCATTAGGGTTTTCAAACACTGAATATCGAACATCCGTATTTTTGGAATCTAAAGCCCTATGTAAATGTTCTTTGGTCGCATTTTGGTGTCTTACGGCGTGCATCCGCACATAAACCGCCCTGTCATTCATTCCCCTATCGATATGTTCCGTGTCGGCATTAGGATTTAGGAACACCGCTCCTCTTACCATCGATTGCTTATCTTTTAATCCCAGATCAAGATGCTCTTTTGTAGCATTTGGACTTTTAACAGCTTGTCTCCTGATAAACCAATATTTACTTTTCATTCCCAAGTCCAAAATTTCACCAGTAACATTCGGATGACTTAACACAGCCTCTTTCATATTGCGATCATCCATTTCATAGGCTCTTTTTAATGCTTTGTCACCGAAAGTATAATTTCTTCCTGAGCCGCTGTCATTGTACAGTCGATCATCCTTCTTATAGATACCATCCTCTTTACCAGGAAAATGCTTATTGACCCAACGATTGACGGTATGACTAAAGGCATCTGGTGCATTACCATAGGTCCTATGTTCTGGTCTCAGAATGGTATCATCCGAATCAATATTATGATGTGGCTTTAGAGCAATCCTAGCCAGTGGTTTTTCAATATTGTGGTCATCTTTGTGGACCAGGTAAGCCACATGAGTACCCTCTTCAACATCAGCCTTTAGATAACCTTTCAGTTGACCGTTACTAAAGTTCATACAAGATTCGTTTGCCCAGGAATGGCCTTTAGAGGTCATACCAGCAACATCATGTGGGTGCTTGGACACCACCACATGGTAGTCCTTAAAGGCCTTTAGTTGTTGTCTTGCTGGGTCATTGGCAAATCCATTGACCAAATGAGGTTCGGCTTTGGTTTTAACCAGTGCTTTACCGATGGCTACTTGTCTACCGTGCTTATCGGTACCAAAACCACCAATGTAGTCATGCACATGGATTCCATGTGATTTTAGGTGGTCTTCCACCTTGGACTGATGTTCGGATTTGTGATTAGGAAACTCCAGTGGAACATGAGTCCTCTCACCGCCTTCTGGGAATGCATGGTTGGACCAGGAGTGATCACCTTTTGGCCATTTGTCAACAGAACTCTTTTGTTTGTCGGTCAATGCTTCCTTTATCAAAGAATCATAGAATGAGGCTTTATTCCTTTCTTCGTAGATATCAGGATTTCTTTTACCGTAGTTTCTCATGATGACTCCTGCTTCCGCATTAGCCTCATTCTCAAAGGTACTTCCGGTTTCCCCAGCGACTGATATGTTGTCTAGTAGACCTTCTTCTTTTTGCTTGTGGTGTTTCAACTCATGTGCCAGCGTTCTGAGTACATCAGCAGGATGTCTCTTGTAGGTATTGACAACTATGCTTTCACTGCCCGGACTGTAGCTACCGAAACTTGTCATAGACGGCTTTTGATCATCAAGTTTCACGGAAGGAATAGAGTTCAACTTCAAGTGTTCTTTGGAAAAATCCAAAAAAGACTTTAGGTGTTTACCCAACACATCTTCCTTTACTATTTTTTTCATGATCCAACGCGAGCCGTCACGAAACTAAAAATCCAATAGATCATCCAACCACCTAGACCGGCGGCACCTATGACTGTCCACATCCACCTATCAAAAACTTTGAGCCTGAGTTCGAATTTGTCCTCGACCTTCTTCAATTCAGTCAATATTTTAGCTTCGGTTGCTTCTACTTTCACGGCCACTTTTTGTTCGGTTTCAATGATTCTCTTATAGACCTCTTTTAACTCTTCGTTCATTTCGTATCTTCTTGTCTCTATTAGTTCTTGGAGTTTGTCTAATGTTAAATCCAATTTACTATAAATGAGATCGGTAAAGGTAACCTTCTCTTTCAATGCACCCAAATCTATTTCCAGTTTTGTTATTCTTCTATCAATTTCGTCTGCCATATCACAACCTCATTTTCGCGGAAGTGCTGACAGTTGACATTGCATCTTCAGAAAGTTTTTTCAATTGGCTAGTTTCCACATTCGGATTTTTAGACACAGCCAATCTAACGTAATGATCGTTATCCACCATCAACTTCTCCAGTATGTTTACCGGACATGATGTATTCTTTGCAACTCCTTCCCTGGTCTGACTGTCTCCGTCCTTGGAGAGAAACAACATGATATCCTCTGATATCATCGGATTAGCAGCAAGAACTCTTCGTATCTCGGAAGATCCGACCTTAGACAGATATCCAGCAATGTATTGTGTGATGTTCTTGTTTTCTGCTATTGAAATCCAACATGTTGGATCCCTTTTCAGAATGTTCATCAAATGGTTTTCTTGTGAATTTGGGTTCTTAGCCACCTCATTCCTAACTTCCGCACTCATGTCAAGGCTAAGTCTATCAAGTATGTGGGACTCGACATTTTCCTGTAGTGCGACTCTAGCCCTATCATACCAGTTAGGACTCCTTGACACCTTCTCCTGAAGGTACTTTGGAATGGACTCTCTGCTTATATTTTTCATTCACTTAGCATCCTTGTTATAGATTTTCTGTTGTTCTGTTATCCAATCCTGTAGTGATATCAGTTGATTCCTGGTATCATGGCATGTCGCATAGTTCTCTACTATTCCTGAGAGGGCTTCAGTGATTGCAATTCCGCTGGGCGTTTCATTAGAAGCGGAGGTGGCGTCGGCATTTCTACCTTTTGCACTGGAGTCGTGGACGAACACGAAACCAGAAGAAAGAATACCGGTATCAGGAACATATTTAATAACTTCGACATTTTTTGTTCTCCATTTCGTAACGTAGACAATCTTATCAACGTATTCTGTTACAATCTTCTCATCAACCTTATTCTTCTTCTTCATCAGGTCTTTGTATTCATCATCAGCCTGTTTGACAAATTTAGCCATCTGTAAATCAGCTTTCTGTGTGGCGGATTGATGTCCTTTTATATATCCTGTTGAAAACAGAGCCAAGGCCAATACAGCAACAGCGAGTATCTTATATGGAAACGGAATTACTGCTCCTAGAAACGGTATCATTTTGATTTGCCTCCCCTCAACTTCTCCATATATGCCACCAGGCGCGATTCATCTCCTGAATAGGATAGACTTTTTCTGTTCTTTATTCCCATCAGGAAATATGATGCAGCTCCTTTGTCTCCCCTTCCATTAATAGACCATTTATCTCCCGCACCAGAAAAGACAGTTTTGTCTTTTCTTACTGTACTTCCGTATGTCGGCGACATTCTGTACAAGGAAACTTCTTTGTCTCCTTTCAACTTCGACCACACCTTTCTACCATCTGGACTTTGCTCTTCATCTGACACAAGGTGAACATTATGCTTCTTCATGAGGTGTTTGTAGGCATCGACTGCTCTCACTTGTCCACCTTTCATACCATAAAGGCCATGAATTTTAAATCCGAAACTCTTTTGTCCTTTGTGCTTAAACTTTTGACCCTCTATTTTCAGATGGGTTTTTTTAGTTTCAGGATCTACGAAATATAGCGTATGGAACCGATCCATCCACTCAGCTTTCTCATCATACACATGAAAAGTCTTGTTTGTTCCATCTCTCAGAGTTTGTTGGAATTTGGAGAAAGGCTCTTTCTTCAATACATTATAAGATGGTCCTGGCAATTTACCAGCACCATATTTCGGTATTTTATCGATGGAGTAAACCTCCAATACAAACTCTTTATATGATTTCATGGTCCCGGTTCTGTGTCCTTTTTCAAATTCAGTGCGGCACCACCAGCGGCCAGCAATGCTGACAGACCTGTGCCATATGCGATGTAATCGGTTGGTTTTTCCAAGTATAGACCCAGAAACGCGAACCCTATGAAACTCACAACTGACAGTGCCCAAAGAACCCTACCAATATCAAGAGTTTCATTGTCTTTTCCAGTAAACAATTGCTTCATCATAGGAACTCCTAAACGTTAATGACTTTTATATTTATGTTTTTTCGAAGTGGTCATGGAGTGAAATGATGAAAGACCTGTATACCGTTATAGCGGTGTGGGAAGATTCTTCTTTCATTGTATTTGAATTTTTGATCGCGGGCCAATGTGTACTCTTCTTCACCTTGGTTTCTGGAGTGTGATTCGATATATCGACCTTGATGATATCCTTCGGGTAGATGAAATACAGCAATATGTCTAGCAATCTCCTCATCTTCACCGTCAGTCAGTTTCGTGGGAGTTGATCCTCCGAAAGAATGTGCGATCTGATAATCAAGAGAAGTTGAGGTATATGCCGGGAAATGCACGAAATCACCCATTTTATGTTCCATCAATTTTTTACCCATCTCAGCACCAACACCACTATATGCGACAACATCTCCCTTTAGGGCATTCTCTTTATTGTTTAATACCAAATCAATATCAGGAACATCACCATGTTCCTGATTGTTTAATAATTTCGAATTAATCGGATGACTGGTGGCCGTATAAGATTTCAATGCTTCCAACAAACCACTCTCATTGTCCTTGCGATTTAAACTTTTATGGTGTGCAACTGACCTAATGTTTCTGTAAATTTCCTCGCTTACTGACGAGTCAAACTGTTTTAATTGGTCCGGAGAGAGGGTTTTAAATCCATCAGGTCTCCTTTTAAGGCCGTCTAGCGGCTGCGTCCAATCTTTCAAAAAGGACTCATCCAATTCACATATAAACTCCAGAAAGCTTTTCATGCTAGAACTTCTCTGGCCTTGTCATAAATTTTTGTGCGCTCTTCTAGTCCGTTGTATCCACCATTTATGGTCTTTGTCATGATCTTGATATCAGCCATATCTGCGGCTACATTGAGGTTTCTGGTAGTCCAGAACCAATGTGCAGATTTCACTGCACCTTCCATAGTTGTCAGATAGTCTTGATCAGATAGAAGGTCTTTACCACAGAAATCACCAAATTTCTTATAGGTGTCTTTACCAGTCAACTGTATGAAACCCCTACCTCGGAACTTGAAACCGTCACCAGTTTCTTCCGGTCCGTTACCCATTCGATTCGCATAGACTTTTGATGCTATACGCGAAGGATTCCTGGCATATTGTGATGCCAGTTCTTCGGTTGGAAAGTACTTGTGAAAGACCTTCATTAGTCCTTCTTTAGAATAGTTCAGATTTTCCACTACAGCATTGTACTCAGCCGATTCATGTGCTGTTTGTGCAATGAACGCTGAGATTCTGTTTAACGTGTTTAGGTCTGAACTCTGAAGCTTGACCAATTCAACCACAAGAGCATCAATATCCAGCTTGCTGTTTTTTGCTCTAGGGGCTATCTGTAATAGTAAGTCCTTTGTTATAGTTTTCATGATAGAACTTAGCCCCTTTCATTGTACACTATTGACTTGAGTTTATCAAGTGTCATTTCCTTGAGTCGAAGCTTTTTCCTTTTCATCATTCTTTTCGGTGTCACTGGTGGAACATCAGGTTCCAAACCAGCAATTACACCAGATCCAACAGACATAGCCGGTGCATCTTCTTTCAATTTCTCAGGTGGAGTTTCTGGTTTCTGTTCCATCTTCTTTTTCAATTTACGCGATTTGATCATTTGGGACAGGTAAGTTGCTACCGGAACACCAAGTGTAACCGCACCGACAGCCGCAGCTTTAGCTACATCAAAGTCATCTTTCATATAATCACCATCGGAGAGAGTTCTCTCAAGTTGGTCTTTATGTGCCCAGTATTTCCTTGCATGATGCATTGCTGTATCACCATCTTTCTGTTTTTTGGCCAACTCATGTCGGCTCAGGTGAAATTTCATTGCTGAAAGGTGGTCATCTGTCGTTACATCTTTCGATATGAGGTCCTTACCCTTTCCGGTTCCTCCTTCGATTATTTCATTTGCCATCTGTCTCTACTCCTCGTATAATATCGGTGTGCCGAATAAGAATGATTGGATTCCATTAGGTCCTATAGGTCCTTTAGATTTTCCTAAGTACATTAGCTATAGTCATATCTACTGAAAGATCACCTGAATGAATGTCATTCCCTCTGATTCCTGTGACTGTATCTGGCATCGTATTCAGGAATACCAGAAAAGTCTTTAAAGTGGAATAATCCAACTCTTCGACTTTGTAAAAAAGTATCCTTGTTCCCGCTTCCACTCCAAACACATTGTACACCAGACTCAGGTGATTCAGTAGCAAATTACATTTGATTTCTCCAGTCTCTCTGTACTTCTGGAAGATTCTTCTAATGTAATTGAAAGTTCTATAGTCCTCATTAAACTCACTTTTCACATAGTTGAGTTTGTCATAAGCTTTAACTGCATATATCAAAACATTATCTTTGTTCAAATCACTAAACATATTGTTGTACTTATTCCGCTATGCTATTGTACTTATTTTGGTGCATCTTGAACATGTCATTGTGATAATTTCTAGCCTTCAGGTCTCCACCTAGGAATCCTTGATCGCCGTTCATATTGATTTTCTTGTTCAACTGCGACACTTGGTAGAGATGTTGTTCCATCTGCTGTTTATGTTGCTCTTTTGAAAGAGTCTGTACTTCTGGTAAAATTTTAGTATTCACTTGAGTTCCCGCTATCGTCATCTTTTCTTGCTGGTGGAGTCCAGCGTCTTTGGACACTATCGTCCGAATATTCATCACAATCGCAATCGGTGGAACCGCAGTTCTCACACTCTTCATCCTCATCTTCCATTCCTAGAAGTTCGTCCAGTTCATCTTCATCTGCGATTGTTGCGTAACCCTCAATGTTTCCATCTGGATCAAGATTGTGTACGATGTACAGACTATATCCGTATCCCAGACCATATAGCTTTTCACCTTCCAGTTCTATCTGAGGCATACAGTCATTATGTGGCAATAGGATTCCGTACTTCTCTAGAGTTCCTCTGATTGTATTCATGAACAAACTGCTGTTCACGAATGGATTCACGGTTACTCTGTCCAGATCCTCATTCACCTTGTCAACCACTTTGAGGAACTGGTCGGAATGCTTAATTGGGCTGTCTGTTTTCTGTTGATTCATTATCATCTCCTTCTGTTGAATTTGCCATTCCAGGATTAGTTCCCAATTCAGGTTCCAAATCTACCGTTGGAAAATCCTTTTCTGTTGTTGTCTTTTTCTTCTCACCTACTTTCTTGGTGTCTTTTTTTTTAGAATCCTTATCCTTTTCCTTTTTCGGTTGCTTCTTTTCCAGAAGGCTCAGTAGGGTGGTTTTGACGCTCTCACCAAGAACCGATTTTAGATTGTCGAAGGAAAATTCTACAGAATCACCCATATATCTTCCCATGCCGTATCCATACGGATCTTCCGGTTTTCCAGGAGGTGGTACATATGACTTTTCTTTCGGCTCTGCACCCAAGGTCTGCATCTTTACAACCTTATGTCCCTGAGATTCCAGTTTCTGTTTCGCAATGGCATGAGCCTGTTCTTCTGATGGAGCATCTTTGACTGGTGTAATCATCGTTCTATTTACGCCAGCTTTGTCTATCACACTTGATCTAATGATGTGAGTTATCTCTTCCTCCAATCCTGTAGGTCTAAGTTTTCCTTTCGCCATCAAAGAATGGGCCTCTGCACTTTTGACTATCTCTGTTCCAAGTACAGCATGTCCTCTTTTCTCATAGTGCGCTCTCGCTCTACGGTGAGCTTCATCCGTTGTTTTTGAACCGCTTATCAACACCACTTTGGTAGTTTTACCTCTTGGTGTCGGTATAGTGGCCCTTACAAAATGACCAGCTTCGTTTAGATTATCGACTTTCATGCTTATACCTTCGTTGTTTTGCCTGGATGTTGAAATGCATAATTATATTTTCCACTTGACCATACATGATAGATTTTGCCTTGATGGACTACTATTTTCGTCTTATTAGGAACAAATTCTTTGGCCTTTCCATTGAGTATATAATGTCTCTTACCCTCTATGTCCGTATGTGGAAGTTTCTTTTCCAATTTTGAGTTCATTGACTGAACCTGTTCCGGAGTTCTTGGTTTTTCTGTGGTATCCAGATTGTGTGTGGATGTATGTAGAACTCCAGCCGCAGCAGCACCCAAAATGGCACCTTTAGCCACAAGACCAACCCTATTCAGTATGCGTCTACCTTTCGATAGAGTTTTTGTTGCCATAGGTTTTCTGGACATTTCACTCAAACTTTTTTTTTTCGAACCGTAGTATGCTCCCAGAGCCATACTGATTCTCTGTTTTTTAGTCTTGCCTTTGAAATTCTCATGTTTTGAGTTAACGAAGTCGTGGATGTAATCGGATGCTGTTGCGTCCGGTCCAAGGACCTCTGTTATATGGTCATAGTTCTCTTTAAAAATGGCTGCATTCTTAGATGCATGACTAAATGTTCCTACTATTCTCTTTCTGTCATAAGGATCATTTCTGAATGCCACCAACCTATTCTGCACCTGATCTTTCCAGAATCTGACATCTTTTCCATGAGCCTTTCTAACGTCGTTTCGGAATTTTCTGTGACCTGTTTTGGACACTTCCTCACCAACTATACTGTCCAGTGCCTCACCAATGACTTTCTGAATAGGTCTGCTTCGAATTTTCAGTTTGCCCGCTGGTCTAACTGCACCAACAGGAGCTTTTGCTGGATTTGGGTTCTTTTTGGACGCATTCGGATTAGGAATTTTCACATGCTTGTTACTAGACATCCTACCTCTGATGCTTGCAAGTACTTGACCAATTTCTTCATCCACACTTCCCCTTTTCGAAACGGTGAACGGAACATCAGCTTCATCATCATAGTCTCTATCGTTCGGATCAAGAGTTGGAATATCAAATCTGGAAGCAGACTGAAGTTTCTTGTGAGCCTTCTTAATCAAAGCAAGTCTGTCTATTTTTGAGGATGAACCTGAAGAAGAACCCTTTTTACTGGATTTTTTATCTTCATCATCATCATCTTTGGTATTAGGAACTTGCAGATCGGCTCTTGCATAGATGTGCTTCACATCACCAGCCTGTTTTGCTTTGTTGATTAGATCGGAGATTGCAGTTCCTGCTACATTGTCATCACCACCAAACTTGGTACCTTTTGTTGCACCATATGCTTTGTTGGAAATCTTCTCTCTTGCGGCTTTGACGGCTTTGTCTACAACCATTGATTTCTTTGCTTTGGTAGCAGAAGATTCCAGATGTTTGAATTCAGTAGGCATAGGAGTATCTTTAGGCCAGTTCTTTGAGAACCATGCTTTCTGGTCTTTGACATTTCTCTTGATCAACAATGACGGTATTTTCATAGATTTTCCTGCAATTCCTTCCTCTATTTTCTTCTTACCATATAGTCTGTCATACTCCCGTCTAGCCCTGCGTATACGCAGTTTCTCCGCAATCTTATGATTCTCCAGACCCCTTTCTGATCCTAAAACCTCATACTTCTCATATTCATTTACTGACATATCTCTCAATTTATCATCGGATAGATCATTGTATGGATGGTCTTTATGCTCACCATCATCTTTATAATCCGGATGCAAAAAATGCTGTCTTTGTTTGTAGGTCATTCTACTCTCCCTTTGAGGATGCTCTCAGCATCCAACCTATTTTATTATGTTTATCAATCAGGTCTTGCAAGAAATTAGAAAGACCCAGTTTGTTCTGTTTTTCTGCCAAATCGTATGCAAGAGTAGCAGATTGTATTATCAAACCATTATTTAGTAATAGTGATTTCACCATATCTCTCGGATTTGACTCGGTATTGTTAGGTTTGACTGGGGATAGGTCCAGCACTAGGTTAAGGTTGGAAACAGGGAATTCGTCCAATGCTCGGATTTGCTCTGCAATAACATCAACAAAATCAAAGACTTGCGAATAGATTTTGCTGAATAAATCGTGATATTCCGTAAAGTTGATTCCTTCTACATTCCAGTGAAAGGTATGAGCTTGAAAATAAAAGCAGAACTCGGATGATAGTAATACGTTCATGAAGTGAATCAGTGAACTATCCTGTGTCGGTTCTGGTTGCTCCTCAGGTTGTTCGATTACTTCTTCAGATACAGCAACGACGGAAGATTTCCTTTCCTTTGCTTTCTTTGATAACTTCTTCATCAAATCCATTTACAATTCCTCAATTCTGTGTCAGTCCACCGATGGAGTATCCACCGGCACCGTCTATTCTTGAATTCATATCTCCCGGAGATGTTTTAAGTCTACTTCTTCTATACTTCTTCACTATTCCATAGAAATCGGGATTCAGCAGTGCTGTTGGTGGTAGTTTAGCCTGACCTGGTGTTCCCTGCTGATAGGCCTCACGGGCCTCATCTGTTCCATACTCAAGAGGTTGTTTCTTTTCATTCAGATGTTCGTTGAATGTCTTTATGTGTTTTTTGTATCCCTTCTTGAAGGCTTTCTTCTTATCTCGCTGAATCACGGCTTTGTTGAACTTGCGTAGATTCTTGGCTACCGGGTTTGTTTTAACAGGAGCCTTTCTTTGACCATACTGCTTTTCTAGTAGGAATCCAAGGAACTTCTCAATCATTGTCTGGAACTCTTTAAGTTCTTGTGGAGATGCTGTCGATAGATCGGTGGAATTCTTGAAAACGAAAGCCTCTTTCAATGTCATTGACAGTCTTTCAACTTCCAACCACTTTTTGACTCTCACCGATTCATTCATAGGAATTGATCTGGTTATGTTCCTTTCCCTACTGATTTTGTTGGTTACCGACACAACGACATGATCGATTGAGTAGTTCGAAAGAACCATCTCAACAAGCTTCATTTTATCAATGTCAGAAGTGCAGTTTACCAGTAGGTTTTTACCGGATTCGATTAGACCTCGGACGGAACCATTCAGTATTTGATCCACCTGCACTTCATGCAAGTCGAACCTATTGAGTATGTTGTTGATTACATAGTCCTTTCCACTGCCTGGACCACCAATCAACATAAGTGCTTTATTGCTCATAAAATTATTTGTTCCTTTTCAATTTAATCTTACCGGTCAAAATGGACTTTTTGACCCTATCCATTATATTTATGGTTTCATTTTCATCGAACATTGGGCCTAGGTGTTTGGAGAAAGTAGCTTTGTCTCCCATAGTAGCAGCCAGTCTCATGTTGGTTCCAGAAAGACCATGGCTTCTTTCCGAATCTTCCGGAGTGTGTATCTGTACACTATCCCAAGAATTTCCGTCCATTTCTTTTATACCACCATTCTCAAGACTTCTTTTCAATCCTTCTGCGAACGCAACTCTATCAGCACCTACTACAATATGTAGATGCTTTTTGCCATTTTTAGGTAGAGATTTGTATGCCTTTCCTATGGTCTCACCACCTGATGAACCAATGTGAATGTTAATATTAGGAGAATTCCATTGTCTTTTCAGTATGGTCGCTCTCTCAGCAGGATCGAACACATCAGCCTTGGATGAGATACCGATCCATTTCTTACCCGGTGACTTTTTCATTGCTCCACCCAAATCCATTGCATGTCCCATATGTGAAATAGGTGAGAATCCGACCAGAGGTATGACTGAGGCATGGTGTTCAGATTCCGTTGCTTCGTTAATCTTCTTTCCACCACTCAATAGATTTGTCTTGAGGTATTGTAACGCCTTTGTGCTGTCGATCTTTTTCTTCTGCTTCACACTATCTTCAAACTTGTTGTAAATATCCTGATGTTGGCTTTTAGGAATGTGCTTTTTGATCAGGTCAGTGACACCTACAAATGAATGCACTTTGCTGTGGTCGGCTGAATTGCCGAATAGGGTTTTTGAAACAACATTAGGATCCCTTTTAGGGAGATCGCTCTCATCTGATCTGGATCTCAGACCGTTTATCAAAGAAAATTTCCATTTGTCCAATCCAGCAGCATTTATTAGGATCTTATGATGAAATCCCTTTATACCGAGCTTGTTATCTTCCCATGCTGAACTATGAAGAAATTGTTCTTCCGGTGTCGGCTCATCGTTGGCATAGTCTACATTCTCAAAATCTACCTGCATCACCTTTCCGGTTTTCTTGTGCCTCATCAGTGCAGAGACTTCATTACCATGTCCAGTGGATCCAGCAATGTCAAATTGACCGAGTTGGCCACCAGACTTCAGGTGGTTTGATAGAACCTCTTTATGCTGCTTTGGTATTTGAACGTCCAAGTCACCTATTTCAGATTTATGCGAAGCAAATTCTTCATCGGAGATAGCCGGATTCATTAGATGTTTTGATGATCCTGAGAAGGCTGAACCCGCTTTTAGCGCCTTTTTGTTCTTGCCGAACAGTTCGATGCCATGGTTATTTTTTAGTTTGTCATGCAGTTGTGAAAGCATTTCGAAGGCGTCGTAGGATGTAGGACCTCTGGTGTCTTTACTAATAGGAATGTTTTCGGCTGAAACATCACCTATCTTTATGTTACCACCTTCAAGTATGAATCTTTTGAACCCAAGTCTGCTGGAGTGCTCTCCAATAGGCTTGGCCACTCTGTCAGCAAAGATTTTACCAGCACCTTTGGTCTCTTCTTTCTTCTGTCTAAACGCATCGGAAGTGACTTTGAATCTAGGTGCTTCTGGATTTTGGTCGGATGGATGTATGACCATACCTTCGGATCCAGATCCCCATTTAGGAGAAAGCTTCATCTTTCGAATGTGATTGTCTATAAGACCAGAAACTCTTTCTTTAAGATCAGAGAATTTCAACTCTTCCACTTCTTTATCGGCTGAGTTTTCCTTCGTTTTCTTGGCATTGATAAGATCATGGTTGATGGTAGTGTCAAACTCTTTCTTGTGTTTAGCAACATTGACACTGCTCTTTGTGATAGGAATAATATCATCGTCCACCACGAAGCCTTGCTTATCCGAAGCCCCCTTCTTGAAGGAGTCTATATCAGAAATATGCTTGTTCTCTGGTAGTTTTGTGTGTATAACGTACTTACCCAGCTTACCCATGTCTCTGGTGTCGTATGGAGTCAATACGAATTTCATTTCATGTGGAGATGTTTCGGATGGTAGAGCAAGAGGCTTATAGTAAAGCTCTCCTCTCATGATGGACTCTTCGCCAGTTTTCTCATAGGTTTTCTGGAGGTGATTCTGAATAAACTTGTTCTTGTGGAACACATCATGGATCTTGCCGAAGCTGGTAGCCGGGCCTAAGTTCAGAGGTTTACCTGTTTCCTGTGATCTTCTATGTGCCCTGTCGAGATAGTCTTGAGGTGAGCGCATCTTTTCTTTACCCGAAATAGACGCTTGAGTGTAGAAGCCGTTCTCATCCCAACCCATTTTGTGTGGAATTCCATCTGTCTTTTCCGTCATGGAATCAAGATGTACCTTTCCGGTGGATATCAATGATTTGAATTGATCGGATGTCATTGTTTTTACATGAGGCAGACCTTGCCTCATTGCAGACTCAAATAGGATGTTATTGGTAAACATTAAAAGAGAAACCTCCACGCTATGGGATTAATTTGTATACTCTATTTATGCCTTGAGAAAATTCAATGGACATAAATAGTTATACGATTGTCACCATATATGGAATAGCTAAAACATGATTACCAAAGAGTCTTATGTAATAGGAAAATCTGAGAGTGTTTTTCCTAAAGAAATCAATCTGGACAAATTGAAGAGAAGAAAGAGTTATATTTCCACTAGGGGCAAGGAAATACTGGCTTCAAAGAAAGTCGTTAAGCATCATTCTAAGATGAACGAAAAGGGACAAAAAACGATTGAAAGAGATGCTTGGTATGTGGGTGATGTACCATCGGACCATCCTCTAACAATGTATAGTGGATATTCATCTCCTTTAAATCATGCATTGGTGAAAAGTCATAAAAACATGACCCCTGTACCTAAAAAGCATATTAAATTCATGTCTGAGCTTGATAAACATCTGACGGATCCTGAAAATGGTCTCAAGGATAAGGTAGTTACCTATAGTGGTATTTCAAAGGAGTTTGCGAGACAGTTAAGCGAAGCTAAACCTGGCAGAACCATACATTTACCGGCCTATACATCAACGTCGATAGATAGGGATCAGGCAGTGGCCTTCTCAAAAAACAACCACATATTAGTGTTTCATTTACCAAAAGGCTACAGCAAAGGAAGGTATATTGAGAATCTATCAAAGTTTCCCGACGAAAAGGAAATGACTCTAGCCAGAAACCAGAAGTTCAGGTATTTGGATAGGAGAGTTCATCATATCGTGCGACAATGGGATGCTGATAAGTTTGTCTACCATCATCTAGAACCTATTTGATCACCTAAAATGAGTAAACTAAGAATGCTAACAAAAGAGTCCTACACGTTGGAGAAATCTGAAAGTGTTTTTCCTAAAAACATCAACATGGACAAGTTGAAGAAAAGTAAGGGTTATATTTCCACCAGGTATAAAGAACTACTGTCCGCAGAAAAGGCCACCAAACACCATCTGAAAAAAAACACAATTGAAGATCGTTTCCATATCCTTACAAGTCATCCCCTACAGACATATAGCGGTAACGCATCAACGAATGTAAATAGGGCGTTGATCAGGTCAGTGAAAACCAAAAAAATTCCCGCAAAACACAAGGAATTTATAGATGAACTGGATAATCACCTAAACGATGAGAAAAATGCCCTGAGAAATGATGCTGTTGTCTACAGTGGGATTTCCAGCGCATTCTCCAAAAAATTGAGTAGTGCTAAACCAGGTCAATCCGTACATTTTCCAGCCTACACATCGGCTTCAATAGATCGTGATAGGGCGACTTCCTTTGCGAAAAACAGCCACATATTAGTGTTTCATTTACCAAAAGGTTACAACAAAGGAAGGTACATTGAGAATCTATCTCTTTATGCAGAAGAAAAAGAAATGACTCTAGCCAGAAACCAAAAGTTTAAGTATTTGGATAGGAGAGTTCATCATATCAAGGATAAATGGGGTGGTGTATTAGCTAAGTATGTCTATCATCACCTAAAGCCTATTTGATAGAAACTCTTTCCTCTATCATTCTTTCGATTTCCTGATTTCCTTCCTGTTCCTTGGTAGGTGCATATAGCGCCCTATACCTCTTAGGTGTCTGCTGATCGATGTTCGACAGATAGTAGACAGCAAACGTTTTTCTGTACTGATCTTCAGGACAATCCAATGGATCAGGAAGACCATGCCAGGAATTACAGGTTGTGTCGAATATAACAGCGCGATTGAATTTGAAATCGTAGTTCTGTATGCACTCTTTAGGTCTATTCGTTTCATTATTGTGTGACCATAGTTGAATTCCTCCACCCCAAGAAGGATTCCAGTCTTTGGATAAGTGAATGATGATGTTGAAGTTCCTCTTGTAGGAGGTCATTTTGGGGTGTATTGAGTAGTCTTGGTGTATATTGAGCTTACCGCCGCGCCCGTGCATGTGCCAGCCGCCACCATGCAATCCATAGTCTGCAAGTAGGTATTTCTGCGGTTGATGAGAAACTTTGAACACAGAAGAAAGCAATTTGGTGAATCCATCAGAACACAATTCAAAGAATGCCCTGTAGGTCAATCCTGGAAATTTGGTCCAATCATCACAGGTTCTCTTCTTCTCTAGAGGTGAATCATAGTTCCATAGGAAAGGACTGTCAAAGGCTGGGAATTCCTTTGACAGTTGATCAGCAATATCAGGCTCAAAGAAATCATCAAGTACAATGTGTTGAAATGGTTCCTTGACAATCAAGTCATCATGAACGGCCGCATTGAATAGCTTGTGATATGTCGCATTTCTTATCAGTCGATCCATTTTTAACCCTTATACTAAACCTTAATGTTACTGAACTTCGATTTGGAGTTATTATTACCACCTTTGAAGGTCATATCTGGAGTGTCATCAATGATATCCTTCTGTGCAGACATTTCAACGTCATACAACTTCATCTTGGACTTGTCAACACCGATGACGAATTTCTTATTTATGTTAGGATCGCTATACCGATTCTTCAATTGCTTGACCATATATTGATTCAGAGCAATCAGTTCATCGGATGAAATCAGAACGAACATCAAATCGGCTGTAGCCGGAACACCAAAACTCTCTGATGTATTCTCAAGACCTGGATCCGAGGAAGAATAACCTTCTCGGTTCAACTGGGTTGATGTAACGATTGGTACATCAAACTCAATAGCAAGTCCGCGTATCTCTTCTGCGATAGCCTTCACATATGTATAGGAGTTGGCATTGGAATTAGCCTTTACCCTAGCACTTGTGCAGATATTTAGATAGTCCACAAAGATGATATCCGGTTTGAAGTTCTTCTTCAACCTCAACTCATTGAGCAATGCCCGAAAGTGTCCTACATGCACGCCTGCTGTAGGATATTCCTTGATGATCAATCGACCTTTGGTTGTATCAATCACCCTCTTCATTCTTTTCTCATACATGTCCTGTGACATTTTTTCAATGTCATCCATGGTAACATTCATGAGGTTGCTATCGATTCTTTCCGCAATACGCTCCTCTGACATTTCCATCGTCAGATAGAGTACATTGTAGTTCATCTTCAAGCAAGAAGCTGCCATATGGCATTTGAAGAGTGATTTACCACCAGCAGTACCGGCGGATATCACGGTCAGAGTCTTTGGTGGCAATCCACCTCTTGTTATTTTATTGAAGAAGTCCAGGTCAAACGGAATTCTTTTTTCCGTCCTATGGTAGAAATCATATCTAGCGAGATAATTGTCGAGGTAATCATGACCCACATTAGAATCAAAAGACACACCCAGAGCATCACTAAGAAGGGAAGGAATAGACCCTTTACTCCTAACTTTGTCCTTTCCGTCAAGGATCTGAATAGAGTCTTGAATTGCATTAAATATAGCACTCTCTTGGCAGAATTTCTCGGCTGTGTCTACAAGCCAGTTATCGTCCTTTACACATTCGATCTTGAATAGATCGTCAATGATTTCACCACACCTCTTATACTCATTCTCCGTCAGGTTTTTTAGTTCGTCCAGTTGTATTTTTAGCGCGCTTTGGCTTGGAGACCCGTTGTACTTTTCTATGTAGGAGTGGATCATCTGATACACTTTCCTTTCTGTTCCGTCTTGAAGATACTCTTCTTTCAGGAACGGCAGGACTTTCCTCATGAAATTCTCGTTCGTCGTTAGACTCGACAATATCAATCTTTCCACTCTCATCTTTTTGTTTCTCCATTTCAACATATTTTAGTAGGTACAGACGAACAATGTTACTCGACAACTTACCGAGTTGTTTCTCAAGGTTTTTATCTTCAGTCGAAATGTTTTTAGGAACGTCCACCAATCTTGTATCAAAGTTTAGTATTGCACCATTTCCATCTTCAGTCACGCGCATGTTGAGTACAATAAACTTTACTCCTGCGAACTTACCTCTACAGATACGGAAGATAGGAGTAAAACTCTCATCCGACTGTTCACATGTAAAATCTCTTCCCTCTTTCAGTGTCTTTCTGACTAACCAGAATCTGAATGAGGCTATCAGGTTCAATATGGATCTTATCATACTTCCATCTCCTCTTCGTTGTCTATTTCATGTGAATGACTCAACATATCTGTACTGGCACATTGGTACTCATTTCGAATCCACTCACCGAAACTTTTCGTCGCTAGTATCTCTTTCCAAAATTCATGGCAATGCGTGGCCTTTAGTTTCCATTGTTTTTCTTCGACCTCACCTGTCTCCACATTAACTCTGGAATAGAATCCCGGCTTAGGCTTCACTACATGGCCAGACTCCATCGCCATATCTATTAGTCCAGACCATTTATTGATTCCACCCTCAAAGTTTACTGTTACAGCAATCTTGGACTTTTCCTTGACATAACGGGATTTCTCAACGTTAATTACAAAGTTGTATCCTATTAAATCAGAACCTTCCTTTTCCTGCTGTCTACCCAATATAAAGATATTGTCGGAGGAATAATAGCTTCCTGTACCTCCACCAACAATGTCCTTGGGAAACATGGACAATTCTTTATATGTATGATTCACTACCACCATAGGAATATCTTTTAGGTTTAGATGTGGTGTTACCATACGAAACACAGACTTAATCTGTTTCGCTCTGGACATGTCAGCCACAGATTTTCCATCAAGTGCGTCATCAACTTCTTTCTTTGAGGCAAGGTTTCCTATGGAATCCAGTACTATCATTACCCTATCGCCTCTGTTTATCTCGGACAATTGTTTCATAATGTCCATCTTGAGTTCCTCAACATTTGTTAGAGGAGTATGAATTACTCTGGAAGTATCAATCTCAAAAGAGGTAAAATAGCTTTGAGGTGTTCCAAATTCCGAATCATAGAATAGCACGACAGCATCCGGATATTTGTCTTGATATGCCTTAACCATCAACAGACTGAATGCTGTCTTGAAGTGCTTGGAAGGCCCAGCCCACATTGTAAGACCTGGTACAAATCCACCATCAAGAGATCCCGAGAAAGCAATATTTACAGCGGGAATACTGGTAGGTATCATATCCTTCTGACTGAAGAATTTGGAATTTGACAGTACCGCGGATTCCTTTATGGTAGAATTTTTCTTCAATTTATCCAATAAACTCATATACTTCACCTTTATAGATTGTTGACAATAACATGTATATTATACAGTACAGCGGCATCGAAATCAAACGTAACCGTTGTCCTTCAGATAATTCTCATAGATTTGAGGCCAGATTCTGTGTTCAAGTTTCGTGATATCGTGGAAGAACTTCACAGTCTTGGACATTTCAGTTCTGATTTCAGCACCGTTGATTATCTTGTTGATCTTTCCTCTGCGCTCACAAATGTCGAATAGAAAGCAATCGTTATAGTAGATTTTCAGTTCTTCCGGTATCATCCTATAGTTGTTTTTGTGGATGGCCAATATAACAGCAGCACGATATCTCAGTTTGTTGACATCCGATAGATGAATATCTTCTACCTTTACGTTCTTGTGAAGGCTGGCATTGTGTGCAGCATCAACCTGTTCTCCGTTTGCCATTATAGTACCAGTATCTTCATTGATTGAGTCATAGATCGCATCAATCAGAGTCGGAGAGAAAATCACATCATCGTTTATGATCAGTAGCTTATCGTATTTGGCGGACTTCGCTCCTTGATTCCAAGACGCCACAGGGAATATGTTTTCATTAAACGTGATGTAGTTGACCTTACTCAGACTGCAAGTGGCTTCATTCTTTAGACCCGGATCGTTATCGATTATGATAATTTCACCTATCAACGGATGGTCGTTGAGTAGTGGAAGCATGTTGTTAATCTCTTGTGCTTTCCACATTGTTGGAACTATGACTGTGATCATGTGAAGAAATCCTCCAGGGTAGATGTTTGCTGTGCTTTCCATCCTATGCAATTGAGCAAGGATGCTACTGGATCCAAAAACGATTTCTCAAACTGAGTCTCAAAGTCAACGTAACTGTGTAATCCAAACTCCACAGGAAGAACACTCTTGAATGCTATCGTATGGTTGTTGATCGGATTGGGCTTCTTCAAGTAGAGAAATTTGATCTTATCACCTTCTTGTATATATTCGTACTTGTCCTTCACTCCAAGCTTATGTACAAGATGGTTGTAGTATAGTGAGCCATTGACCTGAATAGGACATCCTTTCTTGATGATGCTAACGCTATCTCCGCGATATTTGTCCAACTCATTAGCCGATCTAGGGAAAGCAAGCAATTCCGCATCCAGTTTCCTAAACTCATCCTTGGTTTCTTCAATGAAGTTGATGACATCCTGTTCGGTTCCGTTCATGATAAGTTCCAATGCGCGTTTGATCTTGTCTCTGCAAACCTGTGGAGTCGAGGATCTTACCGCTTCTATTCCCATCATCTTTAGGTCTGGTTCAGAGTAGCGAACACCTTCAGAATCATACACATTCATGATGTACATCTTCTTTGCTTTCCAGAGAGCCTTGTTAGCCAGGTTCTCTCTCTTCATGTTCATCTTCTGCTCTTTGGCATTCACATACTCTTTCAGCTTTTCATAGGACTTGTCGATGAACGGCTGTATACTCTTGGCACAAACCTTATCCATGAAATTGATGGCTTGTTCAGTTTCAACTTTCTTTCCCTGAAAAGAATGAGAAACCAAATCTTTCAGGTTGAGGTAAGCCGAATCGGTGTCGACCGCAATGACTCTATCCACATCTTTGGTCTGTAGAATCTTGTTGAGGAATTCATTCAATTCTCTTTCTATCCATCGAATGGATAGCTGACCAGCAAAGGTGACCGCTTCTGCTATTCGTATATCAAAGAAACGGAAATAGGAGCTACCAAAGGCACCGTAG